>Ga0207655_1000864_pt1 | contig 32223 bp, 29 predicted proteins | sample KBSM44metaG_FD_184398 | JGI IMG/M metagenome (GOLD analysis project Ga0207655, IMG submission 184398) | Miscanthus rhizosphere microbial communities from Kellogg Biological Station, Michigan, USA - KBS M4-4 metaG (SPAdes) (version 2) | ecosystem: Host-associated > Plants > Roots > Rhizosphere >... | reverse complement strand
GAATATCAACCTCATAATCCCTCGCGACAAGCTCATCGTCGTGACCGGGCTTTCGGGGTCTGGCAAATCCTCACTGGCTTTCGACACTTTGTATGCCGAAGGACAGCGTCGTTACGTTGAATCACTCTCTGCGTACGCGCGTCAGTTCCTGTCGCTGATGGAAAAACCGGATGTCGACCACATTGAAGGGTTATCGCCTGCTATCTCTATTGAGCAGAAGTCCACCTCGCATAACCCGCGCTCAACGGTCGGGACGATTACCGAAATTCACGACTACCTGCGTCTGCTGTATGCGCGCGTAGGCGAGCCGCGCTGCCCGGACCACGACGTCCCGCTCGCGGCCCAGACCGTGAGCCAGATGGTGGACAACGTGCTGTCGCAGCCGGAAGGCAAACGCCTGATGCTGCTGGCGCCGATCATCAAAGAGCGAAAAGGCGAGCACACCAAAACGCTGGAGAACCTGGCAAGCCAGGGCTATATCCGCGCCCGTATTGACGGCGAGGTGTGTGACCTGTCGGACCCACCAAAGCTGGAGCTGCAGAAGAAGCACACCATCGAGGTGGTGATTGACCGCTTTAAGGTACGGGAAGACCTGGCGACGCGCCTGGCAGAATCTTTTGAAACGGCGCTGGAGCTCTCCGGCGGCACGGCCGTGGTCTCCGACATGGATGACCCAAAAGCGGAAGAGCTGCTCTTCTCCGCCAACTTTGCCTGCCCAATTTGCGGCTACAGCATGCGCGAGCTGGAGCCGCGCCTGTTCTCGTTCAACAACCCGGCGGGTGCCTGCCCGACGTGTGACGGCCTGGGCGTTCAGCAGTATTTCGACCCGGACCGCGTGATCCAGAATCCGGAGCTGTCGCTCGCGGGCGGCGCCATTCGCGGCTGGGACAAACGTAACTTCTACTACTTCCAGATGCTGAAATCGCTGGCGGAGCACTACAAGTTCGACGTTGAAGCCCCGTGGGCCAGCCTGAGCGCGAACGTGCACAAAGTGATCCTGTTCGGTTCCGGCAAAGAGAACATCGAGTTCAAGTACATGAACGACCGCGGCGATACCTCCGTGCGTCGCCACCCGTTCGAAGGGGTGCTGCACAACATGGAGCGCCGCTACAAAGAGACCGAATCCAGCGCGGTGCGCGAGGAGCTGGCGAAGTTCATCAGCAACCGCTCCTGCGCCACCTGTGAAGGCACGCGTCTGCGTCGTGAAGCGCGCCACGTGTTTGTTGAAAACACGGCCCTGCCGACCATCTCAGACATGAGCATCGGCCACGCGATGGACTTCTTCAACAACCTGAAGCTCTCCGGCCAGCGCGCGAAAATCGCCGAAAAAGTGCTGAAAGAGATCGGCGATCGCCTGAAGTTCCTGGTGAACGTTGGCCTGAACTACCTGACGCTTTCCCGCTCGGCAGAAACGCTCTCCGGCGGTGAGGCTCAGCGTATCCGTCTGGCGAGCCAGATTGGCGCGGGCTTAGTCGGCGTGATGTACGTGCTGGACGAGCCGTCTATCGGCCTGCACCAGCGCGACAACGAGCGTCTGCTCGGCACGCTTGTGCACCTGCGTAACCTCGGCAACACGGTGATCGTGGTCGAGCACGACGAAGATGCGATCCGCGCGGCTGACCACGTGATCGACATTGGTCCAGGCGCTGGCGTGCACGGCGGTCAGGTGGTGGCGGAAGGGACGCTGAAGGACATCATGGCGGTGCCCGAGTCGCTGACCGGTCAGTACATGAGCGGCAAGCGCAAGATTGAAGTGCCAAAACAGCGCGTGGCGGCCGATCCGGAAAAAGTGCTAAAGCTGACCGGCGCGCGCGGCAACAACCTGAAAGACGTCACTCTGACGCTGCCGGTTGGCCTGTTTACCTGCATCACCGGCGTGTCCGGCTCAGGTAAATCGACGCTGATCAACGATACGCTGTTCCCGATTGCGCAGACGGCGCTGAACGGTGCAACGCTGGCCGAACCAGCCCCGTATCGCGACATCCAGGGGCTGGAGCATTTCGATAAGGTTATCGACATCGACCAGAGCCCGATTGGCCGTACGCCGCGTTCTAACCCTGCAACCTATACCGGCGTCTTTACGCCCGTACGTGAGCTTTTTGCGGGCGTACCGGAATCACGTTCGCGCGGGTATACGCCAGGACGTTTCAGCTTTAACGTGCGCGGCGGCCGCTGCGAAGCGTGCCAGGGCGACGGCGTGATCAAGGTTGAGATGCACTTCCTGCCGGATATCTACGTGCCGTGCGACCAGTGTAAAGGCAAGCGCTATAACCGCGAAACGCTGGAGATCAAGTACAAGGGCAAGACCATCCACGAAGTGCTGGATATGACCATCGAAGAAGCGCGCGAGTTCTTCGACGCCGTGCCTGCGCTGGCGCGTAAGCTGCAGACGCTGATGGACGTGGGTCTGACCTACATTCGTCTGGGGCAGTCGGCGACTACGCTGTCCGGCGGTGAAGCCCAGCGCGTGAAGCTGGCGCGCGAGCTGTCCAAACGCGGCACCGGTCAGACGCTCTACATTCTGGATGAGCCAACCACCGGCCTGCACTTTGCCGATATCCAGCAGCTGCTCGACGTGCTGCACCAGCTGCGCGATCAGGGCAACACGATTGTGGTGATTGAGCACAACCTGGACGTGATTAAAACCGCGGACTGGATTGTGGATCTCGGCCCGGAAGGCGGCAGCGGCGGCGGTGAAATCCTCGTCTCCGGCACGCCAGAGACCGTTGCAGAGTGCGAAGCCTCGCACACTGCGCGCTTCCTTAAGCCGCTGCTGTAATCGTTACACGGAGAGCTGTTGTCGGGTGGTTTCCGGCAGCAGCTCAACCGCCTGCTGATAGGACGCATCCACCAGATAGTAGATTTGCGAGCCAGGGATAGATCCGTCCAGATAGACGGTACTCCAGTGCGCCTTATTGAGATGCTTGCTCGGCCTTACGTCATCATGCTGCTGACGTAAGAGATCGGCCAGCTCAGGGCTGGTTTTCAGCGATGCCGCCGGGCGGCCTTCCACCTCTTTCACCATCGCAAACAATACGTCACCGACCTTAATCTGCGTGGCTTTCCAGTCGGTGTGGACGCTCTGCTCCGCGCCGGGCTTGCTCATGCAGTACTGAAGTATCTCCGAAATTGTCATCTTTGCTCCCCTGTAAATAGGTTGAACGCGATCTGCGTGCCTGCCTCTTTTAAGTGTGCAGCAAGACGACAAAAGGTAAACCCGGCAGGATTGATTTGTTCAAAAAACCAGCATATCTCAGTATTCGGAATTCACAATCACCTCTTCACCAAACTTCCCGGCCATCGGCAGCGGTCGGTAGGTCGAGTTAGAGGCGCGTAGCACCCTGATACCCCGGGCACCCACGTCGTGCGCGGCGGTGATGTCGTTATCAGAGTCGCCGTAGAACACTTTGATATTTTTCTGTTCCAGCCACTGAACTTTGGTGTTTTGCCCTTCTTTATCGCCCGCAAAAATGACCGGGTTCATGCTGACCGCCGGAATGAGGAAATCATCCTGCAGCGTTTTGGAAACGGTTTCGGTTTTGGTCTGGCTGCGGCCGGTGACGAAATAGATGCTGTCGCCACGCTTAACGTGCATGGAGATCAGCGCGCGGGCCACCTCTTTCGGGATGCTGAACTCGTCCCAGCCGTTGTTCATCTTTTCCCAGAATTCCGGGTTCTTCAGATAGGCTTCGCTGTCCGGCGAGTACGTTTTTTTGCCGCGCCAGAATCCAGGACTTGAGAACAGCACGGTATCATCAATGTCGAAGCCTACGGCCATCGGCGGGCGGCCCATCAGGCTGTTTTCGATTTGTGCCACGGAAACCCAGTGAATAGGTGCCTGCTCGGCAAGAATGGCGGCGGTGGTTCCGGTGTAAAGCGGCGTAGGTGCGGAAGCTCGCGCCACGACGGCACTATTAAGCGAGAACAATAAGCAGGCGGCGCTGAGCGCCAGTGTGATCTTGCGCATATTTTCCCCTGAATATTCAGTTTGTTATCGTTTTATTTTGAGTGAATGGTCAAAAAACTATCCGACCTTAACCCCAGCGGGAGGTGAAGGGAAGGAGTTTTTGCTTATGAATCTGAATAAAAAGAAGAAGATCACAGAATGCCGGGCAACGTTTTTGTGCGGCCTGATGCCCTCACCCCGGCCCTCTCCCACGGAGAGAGGGCCGGTAAGTGAGCACTTACATTACAGCAGCAAACGCCTGTGCCACGCGCTGGACGTTGTTAGCGTTCAGACCGGCTACGCACATACGGCCGCTGGCAATGAGGTAGACGCCAAACTCGTCGCGCAGTCGATCGACCTGCGCCGCGCTCAGTCCGGTGTAGCTGAACATCCCGCGCTGCTTGAGCAGGTAGTCGAAATTATGCTCCGGCACCGCCTCTTTCAGCACGTTAACCAGCGCCTGACGCATGGACAGAATACGCTTACGCATTGCTTCCACTTCCGCAAGCCAGGTTGCTTTCAGCTGGTCGTCGCCGAGCACGGTCGCTACCACCTGAGCCCCGAATGCAGGCGGGCTGGAGTAGATACGGCGAACCGTCGCTTTCAGCTGGCCCAGCACGCGGCCAGCCGCGTCGGCATCGTCACACACCACCGACAGACCGCCCACGCGCTCGCCGTAAAGGGAGAAAATTTTAGAGAAGGAGTTGCTGACCAGTGCAGGCAAGCCGGCGCTGGCAATCGCGCGGATCGCGTAGGCGTCCTCTTCCATCCCTGCGCCAAAGCCCTGGTAGGCAATGTCGAGGAACGGGATCAGGTCACGCGCCTTCAGCACCTCAATCACTGCATCCCACTCGGCATTGGTGAGATCGGCGCCGGTCGGGTTATGGCAGCACGGATGCAGCAGAACGATGCTGCGCGCCGGCAGGGTGTTCAGTTTTTCCAGCAGCGCATCGACGCGTACGCCGTTGGTTTCGCTGTCGAACCACGGATAGGTTGCGACCTTAAAGCCCGCACCTTCGAAGATCGCAACGTGGTTTTCCCACGTTGGGTCGCTGACCCACACGCCGGAATCCGGGAAGTATTTTTTCAGGAAGTCAGCGCCGACCTTCAGCGCACCCGAGCCGCCCAGCGTCTGGATGGTCGCCACGCGCTTTTGCGCAAGCACCGCGTGATCGGCACCAAACAGCAGCGGCGCAATGGTGTTGCGATAGGTATTTAACCCTTCCATCGGCAGATAGAGAGAAGCGCCGTGCGGGGTCGCGTTAAGGCGCGCTTCGGCTTCGGCCACGGCTTTTAATTGAGGAATGATGCCATCCTCGTTGTAATACAGGCCAATGCTGAGGTTCACTTTGTCGCTGCGAGGATCTTCTTTGAAACGCTCCATTAAGGAGAGAATAGGGTCGCCGGCGTAGGCGTCAACTTTCTGAAACACGCGATGATTCTCCGGAATTCGATGAGGCAGGGAATTCAACAATAAACCGGAATATGACGTAACACCACCCCTGCACCTTATCCTGCGATCGGCATAGGTTTTTTGCACCCTTTCGCCCTGCCGTTTACCCAATATTTTCCTGCACTCCGCCCCCGTAATGTAGCTCCTGCGCAACCGCGCATTCACTAATCCCAGGAGTTCTCATTATGGATTCACAATTTATTGGTTCAGTCATTAATGCCCTGCCGCTTGAACATATGATCGGCGGGCCACTGCAGGCGATGATCAAAGCGCAGGTACAGGCCAGTAAGTCCTATACCGACTTCCTGCTCTCGGTCTGTATTAAGGATGGTAAAGCCGTTGCCATCGAATTCGACTACGACGAAACCGTGGTCGACGAGCAGGGCGTCAATAAAGGCAGCGTCACCCGCAAAATGAGCATTCCGCTGCTGGCGGCGATCACTCACCCGATTATTTGTATCGAAGACGGTACCATCGACTTTGAGCTGGAAGTGAGCCAGAGCGAGGCCAGCTCCAGCAGCACTGAAGCCGAAGCCTCGGTTGAAGCATCCATCGGCTGGGGCGTATTCAAGGCCAAAATGACCGGCAAGGTATCCCATAAATCCGAGCAAACCCGCTCGACCGATACGCGTGCGAAATATTCCATTCATACCCAGATTAAACGCCAGGAGCCGCCTGAAGCTCTGCAGCGCGTCATTGACTACCTCACGAACGCCAAAACCAAGCCTGTCGCCGCGCAGTAGCCTCTCTCAACGTAATGTGAGTGCGATTCCGTAACGTAGGGGCTACCTGTGGTGGCCCTTTTTCAGGAGCGAATTATGTCTTTTAAAACATGGCTGCGCGGCGGCAAGGATGAAGAGCCAGAAAACAAGACGGACAAAAAGGTCGAGGGGACACCGCCCCCACCTCCTCCAGCCGATATTCCCGGCGTCCCTGTTTTGCTTGAGGATATCACGCGTGGGATGCAGTACGCGGCGACGGCGGCGAACGAGCTAATCGCTCAGCAGTACATGAAGGCGCTGGATCCCTTTTTTGAACCTGCTGATGACGGTTCGCTGATCCCGCGTACCGTGCAGCTGGCGCTGGACGAGAACCACTATTTCGACCTGCCCCTGGTGGCACTTTCAACACCCCGCGGGCTAATGCTGGAAAAGATGAAGGTCAACCTGACGATCCGTACGGAAGGTATGCAAGCCCCCTCTCCGCAATCGGGTGAAAACGAGTTTGGCCGCTTTCACGTCAGCCTTTCGCCATCAAGCGAGAACAAAGGTGGGCGTGACAGTCGCCACGTTGACGTGGAGATGGAATTTACCGCCCTTCCTCCTCCCGAAAGCGTTATGCGTTTGATTGATGAGTACACCAACAAGGTGATCCCCCGTCCAAGAGCACAGGAGACGTCGTAATGAACAAGCAGCCGGAAAGTACAGGTGAAAAGGGCGTTCAGCTTATATGCCAGTTTGAGGGGCTAAAGCTGGAACGTTATCGCGATGCCGTGGGTTTGTGGACCATCGGCTATGGGCATCTGATTTTGAAAGAGGAGACGGAAAAACTCTCCAAAATTACCACGGGAGAAGCAAAGCAACTGCTGCGAAAGGATCTTAAACGCACTGAAGACGGCGTGAAAAAACTGCTGAACCATCCGGCAACGCAGAACCAGTTCGATGCGTTGGTCTCTTTCGCCTTCAACGTCGGCGTTGGCAATTTAAAAAAATCAACGCTGCTTAAAAAACTGAATGCGGGCGATATCCAGGGCGCAGCACTGCAGTTCAAAAGCTGGAATAAAGCTGGCGGTAAGATTTTGACCGGGCTTACCCGACGCCGCGAGGCGGAAATGAAATTATTTCTCAGTTAACTCAACAGGAAAAAACAATGAAACCACTATTCATAGTGAAAATGGCCGTGCTGTCTGTTTCATTATTCACCGTTTTACAGGCAACTGCTGCCATACCTACCTGCGAAGATGAAATAAAGGAAGCCAATGCCTTTTTATCTTCTCAGGGTATGTCGCCCGTCAATAACGTAACCGACCTGGCGACAACGCTTCGTCATATTAAAAATTTTGGACGCCTGCCCGACCGCTATATCACGACTGAAGAAGCCAAACGCCTCGGCTGGTCAGGAAGTGAAAACGAATCGCTTTGGGGTCTGAAACTCACCCATCAAAAATGGATCGGTGGCGACAAATACATCCATAGCGCCCTGCCGGCCAATCAGCCCTGGCTGAGCGCGGATATCGATGTCGTGAAGGGGTATCGCTCACCTAAGCGTTTGATTTACAGCCTGTCAGGACAACAGCGTTTTGTTTCAACAGATAAGTATCAGCATATTGTTGAGCTGGATCCCTGCCAATAATAAGCGCCCGTTACGATAACGAATCCCCTTTTCTGAGGGGATTTATCCTTGCAGAGGATGAACGTATGTCTGACATCTATCTCCCGACTCTCATCAGCGAAGCCTTGCTGGCTTTTTCAGGTTTATTTGGCGGCGTCAGTATCTCATTTTTCTGGCAACCGCAGCGATTGCATCAGCACAGCCGATTTATGGCAGGCATTATTTTTGGCGGAATCAGCATGGGCGCGGCGGTCGCATTAGGGGGATTATCAGCCCGCTGGCTGAAGATCGACCTCAATCAGGCCGATATCACGCTTGGTTTGGGCTATATCCTCGGCGCAATGAGTAATGGTCTGATCGTCTGGCTGGCAAATTTTTTCCGTCGACACGAGCAGCGCGATATTTTTGATGTTGCCAGCGTCATCAAAAGTAAAGTCAGACATGAGTCTCTTACTCAGCCTGATTTAACCCACAACAAATCCGATGGAGAATAAATGCTTAACATAATGAATGGCTGGGTGCTCCCCTTTATTATCTTCGTCGACCTTGCAACATCGTTGCTCATTTTGTTTGCAGCCTACAGCCGAAGAGTTCATGCCCTGCCGGTGATGTGTAAAATCGGTTTAGCCTCCCTGGCCTTTGGTTTTTTTGGCGAGAGCAGCTTAAACATGAAATTTATTCTTACCGGTGCTGACATACTGAGTGACAGTTTTCCTTTCTGGCTTTTGCAGGATTTCGGAACACTGGTGGTGGTGATATATTATTTCAAATCCCAATATCGCTAAAAAAAAAGCGCAACAAATCCTGCCTGTTGCGCTTTTCTCTTAGCATGTTATGACTGCAGCCTTTCTTTTCTCTGAAAATCCTTAATTGGTCATATATTTAAAATAGAGCATTGCAGCCTGTGTCCGGTTATTGACCTGTAATCGATGAAAGATGGATTCCAGATGTACTTTGACCGTTCCTGCACTGATATTCAATTGCCTGCTGATCTGCTTATTTGTTCCTCCATTCGCCAGCAGCTTGAGCACCTCCTTCTGCCGACGACTGAGGGAGTGAATCGGCAAACCACCGGTGGGTTGTTCTCTCTGGACAACGGCCTGCTCCGGAAAGCAGACCACTCCCGAAGAGACCATGCCAAGTATTTGGCTGATTTTCTCGGCGGGAAGATCTTTGGTAAAAATGCCCTTAATACTTTGACGAATGTAGAAGTTGAATATTTTGTCTGTCGCTTTTCTTAACATCACCACAATCGGTAACTCGGGCCAGTTGGTTATCGAAGTATTGATAAAATCACTACACTTCATCTCGCCATCCAGCAAAATAATGCTTACCGGCATAGAAACTAAAATTGTGTGTGCATCTTCAAAGTTGTTCGCAGCAAAAACAGTGCAATCCGGCATCACTCGCTCCAGTTCTGTTTTCATACCGTGAATGAAGATCGGTAATTCATCGATCATTAATATGTTCATCGTAGCATAACCCCGTGTGAAACCTATTTTCTTTGATTATTCAACCAAATTATTCCGAAATTAAGTATGCGTGCTAACACACAACTGTAAAAACAGCATTCGGCATAAGGTGAATGTCATATTCCCAGGCAAAAAGTTAAGCAGTACTAAACATAAAGCATAGCCATGTTTAATCAAGAAAGAACTTATCATTATCAAAAACACCCTGGGCTTAATAGCATATTCCCCAAAATATCTCTGACGCTTATTGTTTATCTGCACGCGTACAATCCATCTCCATATTAATATTTTAACGAGGTCATTTATGACAATATTAACAGTATATTTCTGTGGTACTGGTTCTAATAAATTTGACGAATCTCATGCTAATTACTGGAACGGTGAACTTATTTCTTCTCTGGCAGCAAATAACAAGGGTAAGGAATTTGCCGAATGGGTCATTCTTGATGGCCCGGGCAGTGGTAATTTACAAAGCGATGAGCTTTGGGTCAAAAGTGGAGACTATTCTCAGCTTCGCGCCCAACTGCTCGGCAGCGGCTGGAAGGAGAATGTTCAACATGCGATCAATATTATCAAAGGTCACGTTGACTGGCAGCGTGAAAAGCTCACAAAAGAAAATTATGAGCAGCTTAAAAAAGCAGGGGTACCGATTCAGGACGTTGAGGTTACCGGATCATTTTGGTGGCGAAAATATGACTATGGAGACCGCAAAGTTACACAGCAGGCACTTCAGCAGCAAATCATAAAAACCTACCGCCATGGGCAGATTCTGCCCACTCAGGTGAACCTTGTAGGGTGGAGCCGCGGCGGCATAAGCTGCCATATGCTGGCAAATGCGATGTTGGCAGATCCCCTTTTGTCGACGATCCCGGTAAATATCTTTGCAGTCGATCCGGTTCCGGGCATGGGTAACTTCCAGGCTGAAAAAGTCACGTTGGGTAGCAACGTCAAAGAGTATGTCGCGTTCTACGCCAGACATGAGCGTTCAAAAGGCTTCTCATGCGTTATTCCTCAGACCGATAGCGTGACAAAAGTACATATTTATCCAATGTCTGGCCGCCACGCTACGCTGGTAGGAAATGCTTCGGCCAACGGGAATAGCGGGGAAAAAGTGGTGCACGAACCCGGGACAATCGTGCGTCATTTCGCCGAAGTCTGCCTGCAGAGGTGGGGGGGCGCGCTTGATAAAAAGCTGAATCTGGATGGGGTGCAAATGCTGGCATTACATCAGGCCATTCAGCAAAACGCTCCGCTGTTCGCCGAAATGCAGAAAACGGTGTACACCCTTTCTGAAAACGAGGGAGGAGAACGCTATGTCTCGCTGGGAAGCACCGGAAAGCCGTTCTCGTCGATTCAGAGTACGCGCTTTAGCCCGGAATCAGGGCTAGGGTCGGATTATTTACGTAATCAGGCGATCTATGACGTGTTGAAATAAGCATAACGTCCAACGGCAGCGTATGCCGTTGGACGTTATAGCCGAGTCAGTCGATGTACTTCATCGCAACCCGCGACGTGAGCCGCGTAATAAGTTCGTAAGCACTTACTTTTGTGATTTCAGCAATGCGTTCAACGGGCAGGCCTTCACCCCACATCACCACATCGTCGCCCGCTTTGTCCTGCGCCTCTGGCCCCAGGTCGACGCAAATCATGTCCATTGCCACGCGGCCAACAATCTTCGCTTCACGGCCGTTTACCAGCACCGGCGTACCCGATGGCGCGGCGCGGGGATAGCCGTCGCCATAGCCCATCGCCACCACGCCCAGACGCGTATCGCGCTCGCTGGTCCAGGTGCCGCCGTAGCCTACCGGTTCACCCGCTTTGTGCTCACGCACCGCAATCAGGTTGGACACCAGAGACATTACCGGCTGAAAACCGAAATCCGGCCCCCAGGGTTTGCCCTCCAGCGGCGATACGCCGTATAGGATTATGCCCGGGCGCGCCCAGTCGAAGTGAGACTGCGGCCACAGCAGAATGCCGCCGGATGCCGCGAGTGAGCGCATGCCCGGCTTGCCTTCGCAAAAGGTGTTGAAGATATCGAGCTGCTGCTCGGTCGCCCCACACTCCGGCTCATCGGCACGGGCGAAGTGGCTGACGATATTGACCGGCTGGCGCACGTTTTTGCACTGGCACAGGCGCTGGTAAAACGCCTCGGCGCTTTCCGGACGCACGCCCAGACGGTGCATGCCCGTATCAAGCTTCATCCACACGGTCACCGGCTCGCTCAGCTCGGCGGCTTCGAGTGCCGCAAGCTGTTCTTCGTTGTGGACCGCCGTGTGCAGATGCTGGTCGGCAATGGTCGGCAGGTCCGACGCTTCAAAAAAGCCTTCAAGGAGCAAAATCGGTTGGGTAATCCCGCCCGCGCGCAGGCGGAGAGCTTCTTCAAGACGGGCGACGCCAAAAGCGTCGGCATCGGGGAGCGTTCGCGCGGTCTCAATAAGACCGTGTCCGTAAGCGTTCGCTTTCACGACTGCAACGAGCTTGCTGGCGGGCGCCAGTTCACGCAGACGTTGCAGGTTGTGTCGCAGAGCGCGGCGGTTAATAACAACAGTTGCCGCTTGCATTTGAATTCCTTAGAAATTACTCATCATCATATTGAGGACCGGCATAGTTATCGAAACGCGACCACTGTCCGTTAAAGGTCAGACGCACCGTACCGATAGGGCCGTTACGCTGCTTACCGATAATGATTTCGGCGATCCCTTTCAGGTCGCTGTTCTCGTGATAAACCTCATCACGGTAGATGAACATGATTAAGTCGGCATCCTGCTCGATAGAGCCGGATTCACGCAGGTCGGAGTTGACCGGGCGTTTGTCGGCACGTTGTTCCAGGGAGCGGTTAAGCTGCGACAGCGCCACCACCGGCACGTGCAGCTCTTTGGCCAGCGCCTTGAGCGAGCGGGAAATCTCTGCAATTTCCAGCGTACGGTTGTCGGAGAGCGACGGCACGCGCATCAGCTGAAGGTAGTCGATCATGATAAGGCCGATGCCGCCGTGTTCGCGGGCGATACGGCGCGCGCGGGAGCGCACTTCCGTCGGCGTCAGGCCGGAGGAGTCATCGATGTAGATGTTCCGTTTTTCCAGCAGAATGCCCATGGTGCCGGAGATGCGCGCCCAGTCTTCATCATCAAGCTGGCCGGTACGGATGCGGGTCTGATCCACGCGCGACAGCGACGCCAGAGAACGCATCATGATCTGCTCGGAGGGCATCTCCAGACTGAAGATAAGCACCGGCTTATCCTGCAGCATCGCCGCGTTTTCGACGAGGTTCATCGCAAATGTGGTTTTACCCATCGACGGACGCGCGGCGACGATAATCAAATCCGACGGCTGCAGGCCGGCGGTCTTCTTATTCAAATCGTCATAACCGGTGTTTACGCCGGTGACGCCGTCATGCGGCTGCTGGAACAGCTGTTCGATACGCGCGACGGTTGCGTCGAGCACATCGGCAATGTTTTTTGGGCCTTCGTCTTTATTTGCACGGCTTTCGGCAATTTTAAAGACGCGGGATTCGGCAAGGTCGAGCAGATCTTCGCTGGAGCGACCCTGAGGATCAAAGCCCGCTTCGGCGATCTCATTCGCCACCGAAATCATCTCGCGCACAACGGCACGTTCACGCACGATATCGGCGTAAGCGCTGATGTTCGCCGCGCTTGGCGTGTTTTTTGAAAGCTCTGCCAGATAGGCAAACCCGCCGCAGCTATCGAGTTGCCCCAGGCGCTCAAGCGATTCCGCGAGCGTAATCAGGTCGATCGGGCTGCCCGACTCCTGCAGGCGCGCCATTTCGGTAAAGATGTGGCGGTGCGGGCGGGTGTAGAAATCTTCCGCCACGACGCGTTCGGCGACGTCGTCCCAGCGTTCGTTATCCAGCATTAAACCGCCCAACACCGACTGTTCCGCTTCAATCGAGTGCGGCGGGACTTTTAACCCGGCGACCTGGAAATCACGTTCGCGGGGTTCAGTCTGTTTGTTGAAGGGTTTGTTTCCTGCCATAGTGAATGGAGTTACCGAGATAAAGAGTGGGTCGAAAGATTACCATATTTTTCTTACGGAGGGAGCATGGCAACGCGCATTGAATTCCAGAAACACGGTGGACCAGACGTTCTCAAAGCGGTGGAATTTACCCCCGCCGCGCCTGGTGAAAATGAAGTTCAGGTTGAAAACAAAGCGATTGGCATTAACTACATTGATACCTATATTCGCGGCGGCCTCTATCCGCCTCCGTCTATGCCGAGCGGCCTGGGAACCGAGGCCGCGGGGGTGGTCAGTAAAGTGGGCAGCGCCGTTAAGCACCTTAAAGAAGGCGATCGCGTGGTGTATGCGCAATCAGCTCTGGGCGCCTACAGCTCCGTTCATAACGTTCCGGCGGATAAAGCCGCCCTGCTGCCTAACGCCATCTCCTTTGAGCAGGCTGCCGCCTCGTTCCTTAAAGGACTGACCGTCTATTATCTGCTGCGCAAAACCTATGAGATCAAACCCGATGAGCAGTTCCTGTTTCATGCCGCTGCGGGCGGCGTGGGGCTGATCGCCTGTCAGTGGGCGAAAGCGCTGGGCGCGAAGCTTATCGGTACCGTGGGCAGCGCGCAGAAAGCGCAGCGCGCATTGGATGCGGGGGCATGGCAGGCGATCAACTACCGTGAAGAGAGCATTGTTGAGCGGCTAAAAGAGATCACGCACGGTCAAAAAGTGCGCGTGGTGTATGACTCGGTGGGGAAAGATACCTGGGAAGCGTCGCTGGACTGCCTGCAGCGCCGTGGGCTGATGGTGAGCTTCGGTAACGCCTCGGGAGCGGTCACCGGCGTGAACCTGGGCATTCTGAACCAGAAGGGTTCGCTGTACGTAACGCGCCCTTCACTGCAGGGTTACATCACCAACCGGGAAGAGCTGGTAGAAGCCAGCAACGAACTGTTCTCGCTGATCGCCAGCGGCGTGATCAAAGTGGACGTTGCGGATGCGCAGAAGTATGCGCTGACCGATGCGCAGCGCGCGCATGAGGTGCTGGAGAGCCGGGCGACGCAGGGCTCAAGCCTGCTGATCCCCTAGGCCCTAAAAAGAAATTGGGCTTCCCGTGGGAAGCCCTTTCTTTTTTTAGTTCGGCTGTATGTAGGGTACAGCTCGATGAATTCTTTTGCGGCAGTCATAGTGACAGATTCGATAAGTAAATCCTATTCCGTTCTAAGCCATGCTGCCGGAAAAGTTGCAGGTATGTGACGAACACCTCAATACCTTAGTAACGGAAGCGGTTATTGCGCTGATAATTGGGCACTTTTGGCGATTTAATCGCCCGTATTACCCACACGACCGCAATGGCCAGCAGTAGCCAAGGCAGGAGCTTGATCGTCAGGGCAAACAGCCCGCCGATAAACATCACCACCGTCGCCACGACAATCGCGGCAAGAATGCCGAGCAGCGACACGCCCGTCACCATCAGCATGACAAAAAAGCCAATCACAAAAAGAAGTTCCAGCATGGTGCTCTCCACGAGTTCCCGAATAATGCAGCGATCACTACAAGAATCATGCCAAAACTAACCCATTGTTATAAAAGAAAAACGCCCCGCAATCACTTGCAGGGCGTGGCGAATTTGACGAACTTTTAGCGAAATTTATCGCTTATCCGCGACCAGGCGCAGGGCGTGCTCCAGCACGTCAATATCGGCTCCGGCTTTATGCGCATTCTCGCTCAGATAGCGACGCCACTGACGCGCGCCGGGAATACCCTGGAACAGGCCAAGCATATGGCGCGTAATGTGACCAAGATAGGTGCCGTTGCTCAGCTCGCGCTCAATATACGGATACATGGCCCGCACCACCGAAACCGGGTCGATATCGGCGCCTTCAGTGCCATAAATTTCACGATCGACCGTCGCCAGAATGCCCGGGTTTTGATACGCCTCGCGTCCAACCATCACGCCATCCATATGTTTCAGGTGCGCTTTTGCCTCTTCCAGCGACTTGATGCCGCCGTTGATTGACATCGTCAGGTGCGGGAAATCACGCTTCAGCTGGTACACGCGCGGATAGTCCAATGGCGGGATTTCGCGGTTCTCTTTCGGGCTGAGGCCGGAAAGCCAGGCTTTACGCGCGTGGATGATAAACATCTCGCACTCGCCCTTTCCGGCAACGGTATTGATGAAATCGCACAGGAATTCGTAGCTGTCCTGATCGTCAATGCCGATACGGGTTTTGACCGTGACCGGAATGGAAACCACGTCTCTCATCGCCTTGATACAGTCCGCCACCAGCGGTGCGTTGCCCATTAAACACGCGCCGAACATGCCGTTTTGCACGCGATCGGACGGGCAGCCCACGTTCAGGTTAATTTCGTCGTAGCCGCGTTCTTCCGCCAGCTTCGCGCACTGCGCCAGCGCGGCCGGATCGCTACCGCCCAGCTGCAGGGCAACCGGATGTTCTTCTTCACTGTACGCCAGATAGTCGCCCTTCCCGTGGATAATCGCCCCGGTGGTCACCATTTCGGTGTACAGCAGCGTATGGCGGGAGAGCTGGCGCAGGAAGTAGCGGCAGTGTCTGTCCGTCCAGTCGAGCATCGGCGCAATGGAGAAACGGTGTGCGGGGAAAGCGGTCTGAAATTCTGACGACATGGCGAAGTTTTAAGCATCTGGTGGAAAGGGGGCGCTACTATATCACAAAGAAAAGCCGGAGGCGCAGCGCCTCCGGTCTACTTTAAAACGTCATGCTCAGCTGTGCGCCTGCGCCCCAGGTTTCGTCCTCACCGTACAGGCCCATCAGGTCAACATGGACGGTGTTAAACGGTGCAAAGCCGACACCGCCGGTAAAGACGTTGCTGTCATTCCCTTTCATATCCGCACGGAAACCGGCGCGAACGGCCAGCCAGCTCAGCGGCGTGACCTCGGCACCTACGCCAGCGTACTGAGAGGTATCTTCACTTTTGAAGCCCTTGGTTTCCGTCAGATCGCCATCAGCGGTCAGGGTCACCAGATCGTTGTGCCAGGCCGCGCCTGCGGTCACCAGCGGACGGATCTGGTAGGTATCTTTGTAGCTAACAACCTCACCCGTGCGACCGTTGCGAATGCGAACATCTTTCGTGTCGATATCGCGCGACATCAGGTTTTGTCCGCTCAGGCCGAGCGTCCAGTTTTCACCTAAATCGGCGGCGATACCGGCATCGACGTTGAAGCCGGTGTCGTCGGTACGGTAGCGGCTGTCGTTCCACTTGTTACTGTCGTAATCGTAAATTGAGGTGGTGTAGTTATAGACCCAGGTTTTTTGCAGCTTTGGCGTCACGCCCACGGAAACCGGAACGCCGCCCAGATCGAACTGGCGGGCCACCGCAATACCATAGTCGGAGACAATCGCCGCCCGTCCAGATGCCGTTGAGTTGAGGTTTTTGGTGATTTGATCGGTGCCGTTCAGCGCAGCGTCCAGCGCCACGCCAGCGGCTACCGCATCGCTCTTTTGAATACCGCGCAGGTAATCAATATCCTGCTGATCGATAGAGGAGCTAACGCGCCCGTGGGCGTAGCCTTTCGCCATAAAGGCTACGGAAAGGACGTCGTTAGGGATACTGACTGCAATCCCCGCGCCTGCCGTCGCGCGCGCGGTTTTACCTTTGAGGTAGTCCAGTTCATCCGCGAGATCTTTCGCCGCGCCCTGGAACTGGTTGATTGAGCCTAGCGGATTGGTGATGATTTCACCGGGAGTAAGGTTATCAATCACATCCTGATAGTGATTGATTTTGTCATTGATGTTATCAATCTCGTCCTGAAGATTGTCTTTATCCGTAATTTGCGCGCCGACGGAGGGTAAAATCACCGTGACGTCATCATCAGGTTTAGCCTTTGCCAGCAGCGCGGGGTTGATTAACGCCCCGCTGCCATAGCTGCCGGATGCAACGCCGGTACCACCCATTGCGTCGCTACGTGATTCTGTCCAGGTATTGGCTGCTCCCGCCTGATTTGCCATAAAAAGGGAGACAGCGATGCTAACCACCGAAAATTTAAAATGTTTTTTCACAGTATGCCCGTTATAGTCTGTTATGAAATAACCCCTGTCTGTTATCACCCAAACAGGAACGAACTATTGCTGTGAATAAGTAGTAAAAGACCCGCTATTTCTGTCCCTAAGTAAAACTCCCTTACGGCCTGTTATATTTTGTGACGGCCCTCAATATTTATAGAAGAGGAAATTATTTTTTCCCAGGTTTTCCATCGTGCGGGCCAAAAAACTGCGGCGGATGGTCTACCCAGCGGTCTTCACGCGTGGCGGCATACACCGGATTCAGCGGGTAGTAGATGCGGTTTTGCTTTTTGTTGGCCTCGCCTACCACCAGCAGCCGCACCTCTTCTTCGGTGTTGTTAATGAAGGTGTGGCAGACGCCGGTGCCGGCGGGGAAGCCTACGCTGTCTCCGGGCTCCAGCTTCCACAGATAGCCGTTAATCCAGGCCTCCGGGTAACCTTCAAGGACGTAGATAAACTCCTCTTCATCGCTTTCCGCGTGAGGATAGGAGGTACGACGCCCTGGGGGTAAACGTTCATGATGAATACCAATACGCCCCAGACCCAGCCTGCGGGCCAGCGGTGCGCCGATGGAAAAAAGCTCATTGCTGTCGGGATAGGTCGAATCATCTGCGCCTTCCACGTCGCGCCAGTGACGGATACAGTCAGGTCTTTTCATTATCTTTTCCCCAAATACGATGCGCCAGGTATAGCACAGCCCGGTGGATCTCGGTGTTTTTACCAGAACATGATAAAGTGACGGTTTCCCACTCTAAAAACATCCGAGGTGCTAAATGGATAAGTCCACAAAAGAGCTGCTAGCGCAAGCTGAAAAGCTATGCGTGCAACGCAATGTGCGCCTGACTCCGCAGCGCCTTGAGGTATTGCGGCTGATGAGCCTGCAGCAGGGAGCGATAAGCGCGTACGATCTCCTCGATCTGCTGCGGGTAAGCGAACCCCAGGCTAAGCCCCCCACCGTCTATCGCGCGCTGGATTTTCTGCTGGAACAAGGCTTTGTACATAAGGTGGAGTCGACAAACAGCTACGTGCTGTGCCATCTGTTTGACCAGCCAACCCACACGTCGGCCATGTTTATCTGCGACCGCTGTGGCGTGGTAAAAGAAGAAGGCGCGGAAGGCGTAGAAGACATTATGCATACGCTGGCAGCGAAAATGGGCTTTGCCCTGCGTCACAACGTGATTGAAGCGCACGGCTTGTGCTCTGCCTGCGTGGAAGTGGAATCCTGCAGCCATCAGGGCGAATGCCAGCACGACCACTCTATGCTGGTGAAGAAAAAGCCGCGTTAACGGCAAAAGAAAAGGCGGCCCATGGCCGCCCTCAGAGGGATACTAGCTTACTAACGATTACCAGCGGTAATCATTACGGGTTTCCCAGTCTTTCACTTCCGTTTCGGCTTTATCTTTTTCGTAGCCATAACGTTCCTGGATTTTACCCACCAGCTGATCGCGTTTACCTTCGATGACGGTCATATCGTCATCCGTCAGCTTACCCCACTGTTCTTTCGCTTTACCTTTGAATTGCTTCCAGTTGCCGCCGATTTCGTCTTTATTCATCATCGTGTCCTCATAGTTAAGCGTTGGGTCGTAACGTCCGTTACGTTCTTTTCTGCTGGACGTGATAATAATTGTAGTGAAGGATTCGGCAGTCATTTTCATATTCGGAATCTTTAACCGTCACGATATATCGGCGCGGGAAGGAAACCAGGTGTTGTTGCGCCAGTGGCGCCGCCAGATAAATGCCAGCGACAGGCCTCGCAGGGAGAGAAACACCGCCAGAGCCAGCCACAAACCGTGGTTACCCAGATACGGCAGCGTCAGCAGCGTCAAACCAAAACCCGCCGCCGCAACGGCCATGCTGTTGCGCATCTCCGCCCCGCGCGTCGCGCCAATAAACATGCCGTCCAGGAGGTAACACCAGACCCCCACCACCGGTAAGATCACCTGCCATATGAGGTAATGACTCGCCAGTTCGCGAAGCGCCGGGAGCGAGGTCAGCAGCGCAATAATATGCTCGCCAAAAAAGGCATAGATCAGCGCAAACGCCAGCGCCACCAGACCCGACTGGCGACAGGCCGCCCGCCATACTTCCTGAAGCTGTCCGCTTTGGCGCGCACCGTATGCCTGCCCGGAATGCGCTTCAACGGCGTAGGCAAAGCCATCCAGCGCGTAGGCGGTAAAGGTCAGCAGCGTCATCAGTACCGCATTGACCGCAACGATCTCAGGCCCAAGACGGGCGCCAAAGACCGTCAACGCCCCGAAACAGAGCTGAAGCAGGAGCGAGCGCAGCATGATGTCGCGGTTAAGCGCAAGCAGCTTGCGGATGTTGCCGCGCCAGGCCGTTTTCAGCATCGCGAGGGAGATGCCGCGCATGGCCAGCACGCGCCAGACCATCCACAGGCCGATGACAAACGTGCCGCATTCCGCAATGGCCGTCGCCAGCGCCGCGCCCCGCACGTTCATGTGCAGCCCCATCACCAGCCAGAGATCGAGCACGATGTTCAGGAGGTTTCCCACCACCAGCAGGATAACCGGCGCGCGAGCGTACTGAACGCCAAGTAGCCAGCCCAAAAGAACCAGGTTTGCCAGCGAGGCCGGAGCGCTTAGCCAGCGAATTTCAAGGAAGCGCCGCGCCTGCTCAAGCACCGCCTCGCTACCGCCCACAATATGGAGCGCCAGATCGATCAGCGGCGTGCGCAGTAAAACAATTAGCGCACCCGCACCCAGCGCCAAAATTAATGGCTGCACTAGCGCTCGCGCCAGCCGCAGTGGGTCCCTGGCGCCATACGCCTGCGCCGTCAGGCCAGTTGTGCTCATGCGCAAGAAGAGCAGCAGCATAAAGAGGAAGCTGGTCGCCGTTGCGCCGATCGCAACGCCGCCCAGATAAACGGGAGAATCCAGATGACCAATAACAGCCGTGTCCACCAGTCCCAGCAAAGGAACGGTGATATTGGAGAAAATCATTGGCAGAGCAAGACGCCACAATGCCTTATCAGAAGCCGTCAGCAGTGACATGAGAAATACCGGGACCGGAAAATGAAGCAGGCTACGGGGACCCCGTAGCCCGTCAGAAAGAGATTAGAGCCATTCACCATTACGAATAACGCCGACAGCAAGCCCTTCAATAGAGAAGCTCTGCTCGCGGAGATCCACCAGAATCGGCGTAAACTCGCTGTTCTCCGGCAGAAGCTGAACGGTATTACCCTGTTTTTTCAGTCGCTTAACGGTGACTTCATCATCAATGCGCGCAACGACAACCTGACCGTTGCGCACGTCCTGAGTTTTGTGAACCGCCAGCAGATCGCCATCGAGAATACCAATGTCTTTCATCGACATACCGCTGACGCGCAGCAGAAAATCCGCACTCGGCTTGAACATACCAGGGTCTACCTGATAGTGGCCTTCGATATGCTGTTGCGCCAGCAGGGGTTCACCTGCTGCGACACGGCCAATCAATGGAATGCCGGTTTCTTCTTCCACCAGCAGACGGATGCCGCGTGAAGCGCCAGAAACAATCTCGATCACGCCTTTACGCGCCAGCGCTTTAAGGTGTTCCTCGGCAGCATTCGGCGAGCGGAAACCCAGACGCTGCGCGATTTCTGCACGCGTGGGTGGCATACCCGTCTGGCTGATGTGATCCCGGATGAGATCAAACACCTCTTGCTGCCTGGTCGTTAACGCTTTCATTCCGCCCCCTGGGTGTATATACAGTTATGCTGTGAGTATATACAGTCAAAGGTGATTTTGGAACCAAAAACTGCACAAAAAACCAGGGACTTAATTATTTCTCGAGGCTCATCGGAAATGTGACCAGAGCAACGTGACCCAGGTTATGGCGGCGGTGATAATCGCCAGCAGCACAGCGGCAGAACCCATGTCTTTGGCACGGCCAGAAAGCTCATGGAAGTCAGAACCAATGCGGTCTACAACAGCTTCAATAGCGCTATTGAGAATTTCCACTATCATCACCAAAAGGACGGAGCCAATGAGAAGAACGCGGGTAATAGCATCAACATCAAGGAAACAGGCGATGATAACCGCGACGATCGCGGCAACGCCCTCCTGGCGAAACGCGGCTTCATTGACCCACGCGGCTCGGAAACCCTTCCAGGAATAGCCGGCAGCTTTGATGATTCGGGTTAACCCAGTGGTATTATTGGCCATTAAAAGAACCTTTTATTAGAAATAGCGTCAGTAACTATAGATGTCGTGCGTTTCGCTGCAGCCCGAAGTATGACGGGTAACAACAGAAATTTTGCGCGCTTTCTGTTATCCTTGCGCCGCAATTGCATTATTAACCAGAGGCTTTACATCGTTTATGTCCGGCTGGCCACGAATTTACTACAAATTACTTAATTTACCATTAAGCATCCTGGTAAAAAGCAAGTCTATCCCAGCAGAACCCGCGCTGGAATTAGGGCTCGATACGTCACGCCCTATTATGTACGTTTTGCCTTACAACTCGAAGGCAGACTTGCTGACGCTGCGCGCCCAGTGCCTGGCGCATGATTTACCTGACCCACTTGAACCCCTGGAAATCGACGGTACTCTGCTGCCGCGCTACGTGTTCATTCACGGCGGGCCGCGCGTGTTTACCTATTACACGCCGAAAGAAGAGTCCATCAAGCTGTTCCATGACTATCTCGACCTGCACCGCAGCAATCCCGATCTGGATGTGCAGATGGTGCCGGTTTCCGTCATGTTTGGTCGTCGACCGGGCCGCGAAAAAGGCGAAGAGAATCCGCCGCTGCGCATGCTCAACGGTATCCAGAAATTCTTTGCCGTGTCCTGGCTGGGGCGCGACAGCTTTGTGCGCTTCTCCCCTTCCGTTTCTCTGCGCCGCATGGCGGACGAACACGGTACCGATAAGATCATCGCGCAAAAACTGGCGCGCGTGGCGCGTATGCACTTCGCTCGTCAGCGTCTGGCCGCCGTTGGGCCACGTCTCCCGGCGCGTCAGGATCTGTTCAACAAGCTGTTGGCCTCCAAAGCCATCGCACGCGCCGTTGAAGACGAAGCGCGCAGCAAGAAGATTTCGCACGAAAAAGCCCAGCAGAATGCTATCGCGCTGATGGAAGAGATCGCTGCGAACTTCTCCTACGAGATGATTCGCCTGTCTGACCGTATTCTGAGCTTTACGTGGAACCGCCTTTATCAGGGCATTAACGTCCACAACGCCGAGCGCGTGCGCCAGCTGGCGCATGACGGCCACGAAATTGTCTATGTGCCCTGCCACCGTAGCCACATGGACTATCTGCTGCTCTCCTACGTGTTGTATCACCAGGGGCTGGTGCCACCGCACATTGCGGCGGGTATCAACCTGAACTTCTGGCCAGCCGGCCCGATCTTCCGCCGTCTGGGCGCGTTCTTTATTCGCCGTACCTTTAAGGGGAACAAGCTCTATTCCACAGTGTTCCGTGAATATCTCGGCGAGCTGTTCAGCCGCGGGTATTCCGTGGAGTACTTCGTGGAGGGCGGTCGTTCCCGTACCGGTCGTCTGCTCGATCCGAAGACCGGCACGCTGTCGATGACCATCCAGGCCATGCTGCGCGGCGGTACGCGTCCGATCACGCTGGTGCCGATTTACATCGGCTATGAACACGTGATGGAAGTGGGCACCTACGCGAAAGAACTTCGCGGTGCGACCAAAGAGAAAGAGAGCCTGCCGCAGATGCTGCGCGGCCTGAGCAAGCTGCGTAATCTCGGTCAGGGTTACGTGAACTTTGGCGAACCGATGCCGCTGATGACATACCTGAACAACCATGTTCCGGAGTGGCGCGAGTCTATCGATCCTATCGAAGCGGTACGTCCGGCATGGCTGACGCCGACGGTGAACGGTATCGCCGCCGAGCTGATGGTGCGGATTAACAATGCAGGTGCGGCGAACGCCATGAACCTGTGCTGTACCGCGCTGCTGGCCTCCCGCCAGCGTTCCCTCACCCGCGAGCAGCTGACCGAGCAGATCGACTGCTACCTGGACATTATGCGCAACGTGCCGTACTCGGTTGATTCAACCGTGCCGTCTGCCACCGCCAGCGAGCTTATCGATCACGCGCTGCAGATGAACAAGTTTGAAGTCGAAAAAGACACCATCGGTGACATCATCATTCTGCCTCGCGAGCAGGCCGTGCTGATGACCTACTATCGCAACAACATCACGCACATGCTGATGCTGCCGTCGCTGATGGCGGCCATTATTACCCAGCATCGCCGTATTTCACGTCAGGAACTGCTGCGCCATCTCGAGGCCATCTACCCGATGCTGAAAGCGGAGCTGTTCCTGCGCTGGAGTAAGGATGAGCTGGCGGTAGAGCTGAATAAAATGACGGAAGAGATGCGCCGTCAGGGGCTGATTACCCTGAATAATGACGAGCTGCATATCAACCCTGCGCGTTCTCGCACCCTGCAGCTGCTGGCCGCCGGTGCGCGTGAAACGCTGCAGCGCTACGCCATCACCTTCTGGCTGCTGAGCGCAAATCCGTCTATCAACCGCGGTACGCTGGAAAAAGAGAGCCGGACGCTGGCACAGCGCCTGTCCGTTCTGCACGGCATCAACGCACCGGAGTTCTTCGACAAAGCGGTATTCAGCTCACTGGTGCTGACGCTGCGTGATGAAGGGTTTATCAGCGATACGGGCGATGCCGAGCCGGAAGAGACGCTCAAGATTTACCAGATGCTGGCCGAACTGATTACCTCGGACGTGCGTTTGACGATTGAGAGCGCGACGCAGGACGAGTGATGTCGTCAGCGGCCTGATGCCCTCACCCCGGCCCTCTCCCACGGGGAGAGGGAGAAAACAAAACGGCAGCCATTCGGCTGCCGTACTTTTATGAAAAGTAGCTCATCGCCAGCCCCAAAAACAGCACCAGACCGACGTAGTTATTATTCAGAAACGCTTTAAAGCAGGCTTCACGCTCGCGTTTCGCAATCAGCTTTTGCTGGTACGCAAACAGCAGCCCCGCCACCAGCACGGACCAGTAAAACTCCCAGTTCAGCCCGTTCAGACGACCAATCGCCACCATTAGCGCCAGTACCGCGACCTGCAAAATACCGATGATCAGCTTGTCCTGACGGCCGAACAGGATAGCCGTCGACTTAATGCCAATCTTCAGGTCATCGTCGCGATCGACCATCGCGTACTGTGTGTCGTAGGCCACGGCCCAAAGAATGTTAGCCAGGAACATCAGCCAGCAGCTGAGCGGAACAGACTCGCTGACTGCCGCAAACGCCATCGGAATCGACCAGCCAAACGCCGCGCCCAGCACAACCTGCGGCAGATGCGTATACCGCTTCATAAACGGATAGACCCAGGCCAGCGCCAGCGCCGCGACGGAGAGCAGGATGGTCATGGTGTTCAGCGTCAACACCAGCAGGAAAGAGAGCAATACCAACACGATGAACAAGTTGCGCGCTTCTTTCTCGGTGACTTGCCCGCTTGGCAAAGGACGGTTAGCGGTACGTTTTACATGCCCGTCGAATTTCCGGTCGGCGTAATCATTGACCACGCAGCCCGCCGCGCGCATCAGCCAGACGCCGGCAACAAATACGCCCAGTATCCACAGCGGTGGCAACCCTGGGGTGGCGACCCACAGCGCCCATAACGTCGGCCACAGCAACAGCAACGCACCGATGGGTTTATCTGTACGCATTAAGCGGTGATAGGCCAGCAGCTTATTCTGCGTCAGGCTCCACTCCATTTTTTCTTCCTCTTAGTACAACGGCGATGCCGGCAAAAAAAGCTCCGTCAGTATTAACGGCTTGCCGCTCAGGCGCAGACGGGAACGACGCCCCCACAGATCGGCATCGCGGCCAATCTCAATAAAATCACGGGTAAGTTCAGACGACGTGAACAGGTAGCGCCCCAGCGGCGTTTTCCCGAGGCGCTGTAATGCGAGTTCGGGTCCGGACAGCGTAGACGCTGGCACAACCGTCCGCCCGGCGAGCCAGGGTTCACCGTCAGCACAGAGTAAAATCTCACGTAACCAGTAGCGTTCTTCTTGCGGCAGCAGCGGCAGCTCGCTGGCAATCTCATCAGAAGAGACAAAGCCCTCCCGAATCATCGTCACCGTGACCGTTTTGCCCTGTTGCTCAAAACGTTTAGTCATAGAATCTTCAAGAAGCAGCCAGTCCAGTTGCTCCGGGTCAAGCGCGGGTATTTGGTCAAAATAGCGCAGCGCACGCAGTTGCGTTAGCGCGGGGTGTGACATGCCAGACTCTCCGATACATAACGTAATGGCATTGTATCGCAGAAAAGCACATTGAGGGCGGCCAAACGTTATTTCTCGATCACTATCGCAACAACGGCGCAACAGCGCGGGGAATACCAAAAAAAGTGCGCCCACTCAGGCGCACCAAACTACTAACAAATCAGCACTGTGGGGAGACGGTCACCCCTTGCCTTTTACACTGCTGATAAAGGTGGAACGGGCAGTGGTTGAACCTAAACGTTCGGCTTCATCAAGCAGCTTCAGCGCTTTGTCGACGTCGCCGCTTTTCACTGCCTGCTTAATGGCGTTGTTAAAGTAAGTTTCGGTGTCGTTCAGCACCGGCTCGGATGGTTTCACCGGGGCTGCGGTGGCTGCAGGCGCAGCGGCCGTAGCTGCTGGAGCGGTGTAGGCAGGTGCAGCGGTATTGCCAACGGTCACAGGGCCTGCTCCAGAGGAGCCAAACAGCGGGCCGACCAGGACGCTGGACGCGCTGCTGGTTGAAACTTTCAGCTTCACAACGCCATCGGTGGTATGTCGGGCGATCGGATCGGGAATATCCGGTACCGCGTTACCTACCCCTTTGGCATAGGCTTTAGCGGGATCGAGAAGCGTTGTAGTTTGCTGTAAATCTTTCTCAGAGGTGAACACTAAAACGTAGATTTTCTGCTGCCCCAGTGCTGGCGTCAGGCGCATCACCCCTTCAAGACGATCGGCACTCATCACACCAGGTTCCTGATATGAGAAGTATTCGCTTGGGAAGAATGCAGATGGCGTCATGTTTTGATCAAGTATCAGCACATTCGGTGCAAACACGCTGGTTTGTTTGTTTACTTCACTCGACAGCGTCAGCGTCAGTTCGCCGATATTCGCAGGCACGCTGTAGGCCACAACCGGACCGCTGATGCCCGGAGCATTCAGCGTTTGCCCCCCCGTCGAGAGCTGGGTAGTTTGCGCTTTAGACTGGTCGACAGGCGTCCAGACCAGCTGCTGCAGCGCCGTCGCCGGAATGGCTGGCGCAGACGTGGTGTTTTGCGGGACGAAATTCACATTGGCGAGCGTCACTGCAGGCGCGCTTGCCAGCAGCCCTGCGGATAAGCAAAGGGCAAGGAGAGTTTTGTTCATTTTCATTGTTATCACCTCAAAATGCACAGGTTCAGCGGTAGCCAGGCAATAGCGCGCCGTCCCAAGGATTGAGGGGCTTGCGCCCCTCAGTTTGGTCATTACGTCAGATTAAGACGGGATTACCACCAGATTTCCATCTGGGCGCCGAAGGACCACTCGTCGTTGTCGCCGCGGCTGTAGGTTGTTGCTTTGGTATCGCTTTTCGCGATGCCGTTGTCATAACCCCATTTCTCATCCCACTTAGCGTAGGTTGCAAACACGCGGATAGCCGGACGAGACCAGATGCTGTCGCCAGCCTGCCACTGTTGAGCAAGGGTGATTTTGTATTGGTTGTTGGTATCGTCAGTTTTCTGAGATTTGACGTTGTCGTAACCCACTTCCAGCAGGGTGCTCATGATTGGCGTCCATTTGTACATTGGGCGCACACCCACGGTGTACCAAGTGGTACCGTTGTTGTCGTCGCGATCGATATCCTGATACATGCCGACATACATCAGATCCCAGCTGTCGCCAAGGGAGATTGCGCCGTGGTCAAGAATACGAACCAGAGAACCATTGTTGTTAATCTTGTTATCTACAACACCGATTTCAGTGTCTTTGTTATAGTCGTTGCCGGTGAAGGAACCCTGAGAAAGACCTTTACCCTGGGTGGTCATTGCATCGGTAGCGTACTGGACAACAAACTTGTTGTAGCCTTTCAGCATGCTCTGGGTGTGTTCAGCGGTGAACATCCAGCCATCTTTGGATGCGCCGTCAGCGAAGCTATAACCGTCAGTTTTGTTAGCACGACCGTAGTCAGCACCCAGTTCCAGCGTGCCGCCTGGGTTGACTTCCATCTGCGCTAAACGCACGTCGAAGACGTCGTTCGCCGTGTCTTTGAAGTTATGATAGGTATTGTTGCTGGTGAAGATGTACGAACCGCCGGCTTCCTGAGAACGGGTAGCCGCCAGGGACAGTTTACCGAAGCCTACGTCGATGTTTTCCAGACCCGCACCAGGACCGGAAATATCCCAGTAGTAGAAGTCGATCATGTGGACGTCATGACGCTGATAGAAGCGCTTACCGGCCCAGATGGTGGAGCCTGGCAGCCATTCAATCAGGTTTTTACCCTGCACGTTGGCTTCACGGAACGCGGGGTCAGTGGCTTCCCAGTCGTTCTGCTGCGCAACGGAGTACGCTACGTTGGTGTCGAAGTAGAAGCTCTTATCACCTTCTTTCCACACTTCCTGACCCAGTTTCAATTCCGCATAGGTTTCACATTCGTTACCAAGACGGTATTTACTTTGGGCACCGGTTGCCTGGAAACACTGTTGTTCGCCGCCACTACCCGTCCAGCCGATACCAGAACGAGCATAACCGTGGAAATCCACAGCCAGTGCCTGAGCAGACATTACGCCCGCTGCGACGGCAACTGCCAGAGGAAGTTTGCGCAGAGTAATCATTATTCTATCTCCTGAGATCATTGCTTTTCTTTGAACACTTCACCTGTCGGCTTCGTGTCTTCTTTTGGGATTGCTTAAACGCCTGGCTCTTTGTGCAGCCGACGACATGCAGTGCCATCCTCACGGAACAGATGGCAACGCTCTGGCGGCAAGCCGATAGCGAATGTGGCACCCTCTTCTACCAACACCACATCATTCTGGCGGTAGACCAGGTTCTGACGGATGGCGGGGATCTGGATATGAATCTGTGTTTCGTGACCAAGCTGTTCGACGACCTGAACGACACCTTCCAGCGTCACATCCGCGATGTGGCTTGGGAGTAAATGTTCAGGGCGGATACCCAGGGACATATTTGCCCCGACCTGTACGTTGGCGCTGTCGACCGGCAGCCAGACCTGCTGGCGGTTTGGCAGCTCCACCTGTACCTGTTCTATGGCCGTCGCGGTCACTTTGACGGGCAGGAAGTTCATCTTCGGCGAGCCAATAAAGCCCGCAACAAAGCGATCTGCCGGGTAGTGATACAGCTCCAGCGGCTTACCTACCTGCGCCACGCGGCCGGCATCCAGCACCACGATTTTGTCGGCCAGCGTCATCGCTTCGACCTGATCGTGGGTGACGTAAATCATCGTGCGGCCAAGGCGTTTGTGCAGACGGGAGATTTCAATGCGCATCTGAACGCGCAGGGCGGCGTCCAGGTTAGAAAGGGGTTCATCAAGCAGGAACACGCGCGGTTCCGCCACCAGCGTACGGCCAATTGCCACGCGCTGACGCTGACCGCCGGAAAGCGCTTTCGGCTTACGCTCCAGCAGGTGCGCCAGCTGTAACACTTCCGCCACCTGCGTCACGCGCTGGTTAATGACCTCTTTCTTCGCGCCGGCCAGCTTCAGACCAAAAGACATGTTCTCGGCGACGGAAAGATGGGGATAGAGAGCATAAGACTGGAACACCATGCCTACGCCACGTTCGGCAGGCGGGATGTCATTCATTCGGGTATCACCGATCAGCAGGTCGCCGCTGGTGATGGTTTCAAGACCGGCAATCATACGCAGCAGAGTTGATTTACCGCAGCCTGATGGGCCGACAAACACCACGAATTCACCTTCGTTGATGTCCAGATTGATGTCTTTCGACACCACAACGTCACCCCAGGCTTTCGTTACATTACGCAGCTGTACGCTCGCCATGCCCTTCTCCCTTCGTTACAACCTGTCACCGACAGAAACATTCAAGATAAGTTCACTATGGGGTATCCATTACTTCTGTGAATCCTCCACCCCCCGGCTTTTTGATGGGGGAGGAGATGGGAGGATGAGAGAGCAGGCTCTGCGACCGCGTCAGCAGGGCTGAGGCGAAATTCGTGAAGCCGCCTGCAAAATTCGGTGGGTTTTTATGTGCGCCAGCACTCATAACTTAAATTTATGCAACACAGATCACACAAACGGGGGGTGGGGCGTAGGGCTCAGGAGGATGGAAAGAGGATGTCAAATAAGGAGACTGAGTCACGTTGAACCACCTCAGTGTATCCACGAGCACATCACCAAAAAAGGATGGCAGATATGAAGATCAAGACTGGCGCACGCGTTTTCGCATTGTCCGCCCTGGCAGCAATGATGATTTCCGCACCGGCTCTCGCCAAAATTGAAGAAGGTAAGCTGGTTATCTGGATTAACGGCGACAAAGGCTATAACGGCCTGGCCGAAGTGGGTAAAAAATTCGAGAAAGACACCGGTATTAAAGTCACCGTAGAACACCCGGACAAGCTGGAAGAGAAATTTCCGCAGGTAGCCGCAACGGGCGACGGTCCGGACATTATCTTCTGGGCGCATGACCGTTTCGGCGGCTACGCGCAGTCTGGCCTGCTGGCTGAGGTCTCACCTGATAAAGCCTTCCAGGACAAGCTGTTCCCGTTCACCTGGGACGCCGTTCGCTATAACGGCAAGCTGATCGCTTATCCAATCGCGGTTGAAGCCCTTTCCCTGATTTACAACAAAGACCTGGTGCCAAACCCGCCGAAGACCTGGGAAGAGATCCCGAAACTGGATAAAGAGCTGAAGGCGAAAGGTAAATCCGCCCTGATGTTCAACCTGCAAGAGCCGTACTTCACCTGGCCACTGATTGCCGCCGACGGCGGTTACGCGTTCAAGTTTGAAAACGGCAAGTATGACGTGAAAGACGTGGGCGTGGACAACGCTGGCGCGAAAGCGGGCCTGACCTTCCTGGTTGACCTGATTAAGAACAAACACATGAACGCGGATACCGACTACTCCATCGCGGAAGCGGCGTTCAACAAGGGCGAAACCGCGATGACCATCAACGGTCCGTGGGCCTGGACCAACATCGACAAGAGCAAAATCAACTACGGCGTGACCCTGCTGCCAACCTTCAACGGCAAGCCGTCTAAACCGTTCGTGGGCGTGCTGAGCGCGGGCATCAACGCCGCCAGCCCGAACAAAGAGCTGGCGAAAGAGTTCCTGGAAAACTACCTGCTGACCGATCAGGGTCTGGAGGAAGTGAACAAGGACAAACCGCTGGGTGCCGTTGCGCTGAAATCCTTCCAGGATCAGCTGGCGAAAGATCCACGCATCGCGGCCACCATGGATAACGCCCAGAAAGGCGAAATCATGCCGAACATCCCACAGATGGCCGCGTTCTGGTACGCCACCCGTACTGCGGTTATCAACGCTGCAAGCGGTCGCCAGACTGTTGATGCCGCGCTGAAAGATGCTCAGGGTCGTATTACTAAGTAATGACGTAGTTCCCTCTCCCTTTGGGAGAGGGTTAGGGTGAGGGTTGTCGCTATCGGCACGCCCTCACCCCGGCCCTCTCCCCCAGGAGAGGGAGAAAAGATCAAACGTTGTAGAGGAAGAACCCCATGGATGTCATTAAAAAGAAACGCTGGTGGCAAAGCGACGCGCTGAAGTGGTCGGCGATAGGTCTGCTGTGTCTGCTGGTGGGTTACCTTGTTGTTTTAATGTACGTACAAGGGGAATATCTGTTCGCCATCATGACGCTGATCTTAAGCTCTGCTGGCCTGTATATTTTCGCCAACCGTAAAGCCTATGCCTGGCGCTATGTCTACCCGGGCGTGGCCGGGATGGGGCTGTTTGTCCTGTTCCCGCTGATTTGTACCATCGCCATTGCCTTCACCAACTACAGCAGCACCAACCAGCTCGCACAGGAGCGCGCCACTCAGGTGCTTCTGGACCGCTCTTATCAGGCGGGTAAAACCTTTAACTTTGGCCTGTACCCTGCGGGTGACGAGTGGAAGTTAGCGCTCACTGACGGTGAGAGCGGCAAAAACTTCATTTCCGACGCGTTCAAATTTGGCGGCGAGCAGAAGCTGTCCTTAAAAGAGGCTGCGGCCCTGCCGGAAGGTGAACGTGCCAACCTGCGCATCATTACTCAGAACCGCCAGGCGCTGACCCAGCTCACCGCCGTGCTGCCAGACGAAAGCAAAGTGACCATGAGCTCGCTGCGCCAGTTCTCCGGCACGCAGCCGCTGTACACACTCGCAGATGACGGCACCCTGACCAACAACCAGAGCGGCGTGAAGTACCGTCCGAACAACGATATCGGTTTCTATCAGTCGGTGAACGCAGACGGCAAATGGGGTGATGACAAGCTCAGCCCTGGCTACACCGTCACCATCGGCTGGGACAACTTTACCCGCGTGTTTACCGACGAAGGCATTCAGAAACCGTTCTTCGCCATCTTCGTCTGGACGGTGGTCTTCTCGGTGCTGACGGTGATCCTGACCGTTGCCGTGGGCATGGTGCTGGCCTGTCTGGTCCAGTGGGAATCCCTGAAAGGCAAAGCGATTTACCGCGTGCTGCTGATACTGCCGTATGCCGTACCGTCGTTTATCTCGATTCTGATTTTCAAAGGGCTGTTTAACCAGAGCTTCGGTGAAATCAACATGATGCTGAGCGCCCTGTTCGGTATCAAACCGGCCTGGTTCAGCGACCCGACCACCGCCCGCTCGATGATTATCATCGTGAACACCTGGCTCGGTTATCCGTACATGATGATCCTGTGCATGGGCCTGCTGAAGGCTATCCCGGACGATCTGTATGAAGCCTCGGCGATGGACGGCGCGGGCCCGTTCCAGAACTTCTTCAAGATTACGCTGCCGCTGCTCATTAAGCCGCTGACGCCGCTGATGATTGCCAGCTTCGCCTTTAACTTTAACAACTTCGTGCTGATTCAGCTGTTGACCAACGGCGGCCCGGACCGCCTTGGCACCACGACGCCAGCAGGCTA
>Ga0207655_1000862_pt1 | contig 32286 bp, 34 predicted proteins | sample KBSM44metaG_FD_184398 | JGI IMG/M metagenome (GOLD analysis project Ga0207655, IMG submission 184398) | Miscanthus rhizosphere microbial communities from Kellogg Biological Station, Michigan, USA - KBS M4-4 metaG (SPAdes) (version 2) | ecosystem: Host-associated > Plants > Roots > Rhizosphere >... | reverse complement strand
ACCGCGCCCAGTACCAGTTTAGTACGATTCATTATTAATACCCTCTAGATTGAGTTAATCTCCATGTAGCGTTACAAGTATTACACAAAGTTTTTTATGTTGAGAATATTTTTTTGATGGGAATACGCTTATTTTTGATCGTTCGCTCAAAGAAGCAACGAACCGGGCCAAAAACGCCAAAAAGCTGTGTGAAAACAGTACGCTTTCATCGGATTCATCTTAAATAATCTAAACTTAAATAGTGAAATCCGATTTGCTTTTTTATTAAAGACAGCTATCGAAGGAATAAAAAAAGCGCCACGAGGGCGCTTTTGTGAAAATTAAGTCAAAAGAAAATAATTACAGGACGTGAACGGACGCCGTGTTGGTGGTTCCGCTTGGGACCAGAGCACCAGAAACCATCACGACAACGTCGCCTTTCTGAGCCAGACCACTCTGCAGAGCCACTTCTTTACCCAGACGGTAGAAATCATCAGTAGAAGAGATTTCTTTAACCAGCTGAGCGTTAACGCCTTTAGACAGCACCAGCTGACGCGCGGTCAGTTCGTTGGTGGTCAGCGCCAGGATGGTGGCATCCGGGAAGTATTTACGGATAGCGCGAGCAGATTTACCGCCCTGGGTCGCAACAACGATCAGTGGCGCTTCCAGTTTCTCAGCCGTTTCTACCGCACCGCGACATACCGCTTCAGTGATACGCAGCTTACGGCTGTCGTTGTTGAAGTCCAGACGGCTGGTCATCACACGGTCAGTACGTTCGCAAATGGTGGCCATGATGGTCACGGCTTCCAGCGGGTATTTACCTTTCGCGGATTCACCAGACAGCATGACTGCATCGGTACCATCGAGGATGGCGTTCGCAACGTCACCGGCTTCAGCGCGGGTTGGACGTGGGTTCTTGATCATTGAATCCAGCATCTGAGTCGCGGTGATAACCACTTTACGTGCGCGTACGCATTTTTCGATGATCATCTTCTGCGCGAAGATAACTTCTTCAACCGGGATTTCAACACCCATATCGCCACGTGCAACCATGATGCCGTCAGACGCTTCGAGGATTTCGTCGAAGTTGTTCAGGCCTTCCTGGTTTTCGATTTTGGAGATGATCTGGATGTTTTCGCCGCCGTGGGCTTTCAGGTGTTCACGGATTTCGAGCACATCTGAACGCTTACGGATGAAGGAAGCGGCAACGAAGTCAACGCCCTGTTCGCAACCGAAGATCAGGTCCTGTTTGTCTTTCTCTGCCAGCGCTGGCAGGGCGATGGACACGCCCGGCAGGTTAACGCCTTTGTTTTCGCCAAGGTCGCCGTTGTTCAGCACTTTACAGATAACCTTGTTGCCTTCGATGGCAGTGACTTCCATGCCGATCAGACCATCGTCAACCAGAATAGTGTTGCCGACGCTCAGGTCAGTGGTGAAGCCTTCGTAGGTGACAGCAACGATTTCGCTGTTACCCACGACGGTTTTGTCAGTGGTGAAAGTGAAGGTCTGGCCTGCTTTCAGGGAGACGTCATTACCGCCTTCCAGTTTGATGGTACGGATTTCCGGACCTTTGGTATCCAGCAGGATAGCGGCTTTTTTACCGGTTTTGCTGACTACGTTGCGCAGGTTCTGAATGCGCTGGCCGTGTTCAGCATAGTCACCGTGAGAGAAGTTAAGACGCATGACGTTCATGCCGGCGTCCAGCATTTTGGTCAGCATCTCTTCGGATTCGGTTTTTGGACCGATGGTGCAAACAATTTTGGTCTTTTTCATGACAGTCTTAGTCTTCAAGTTGAGAGAGAAGGAAATGGGAATCTGGATCCTGGGCGCACGGCCCCGAAATCAAACCTGTATTACGAAAGTTGCGATGCCACGAGATAAGGATAGGTGACATCAAATAAGCGTGCAGAGGAAAGTGAGCCTGGTTGCCAGCTACAGAGGAAGGATGAAGTTTTAAGCTATTTTTTGTGCAGTCCAATGCGCTGAAACCATTCAAGAAAGAATAGATGCGTATTATACGAGGTTACGGGTAAAAAGGAAAATGAAAACGCTGTTTCAGAACAAGACGATAGCGGTTAACAAAATCCCTACTTCTTGATCTTTACGTTGTAACAGAATCAAAAGGCGAAAGTTTCCCTGAAAAACGCTATTATCAGTAATGAATTTAAAATTAATGACTTAGAGGGAAGTGGCATGGGTAATCAGACCAAAGATGACGCGCTGTATCAGGAGATGTGTCGCGTCGTGGGCAAAGTGGTGCTGGAGATGCGGGACCTCGGTCAGGAGCCGAAACACATTGTGATTGCGGGCGTGGTACGCACCTCGCTGGCGAATCAGAAAATCAAACGCACCGAGCTGACTCGCGAAGCGATGGAGCGGGTCATCACTGCCCTGGCAGGGCAGTAAAGGTGTTGTCAGGCAATGACAAAGCGTAACACGGCTTTCACAGCGATATCGCTGTGATGCGCCACCAGCTGGGGATCGTCGATTTCCGGCAACGGACCTTCCAGATACAGGCTGTTAAAGGTGTAAAAATTCGACACCTGATAGAAGCTGAAGCTGCTGATCAATCGGTGTACGTCGCGGGCTTCCATGCCTTGCTGGAAAATCCCCTGGTGCTGGCCGCGCTGAAGGATGTTTTCCAGTATCGACAGCGCGCTTTTGTTCAGCGGCTTGAGTAAGCCGGAAGCATTCAGCCACTTTCCGCGCTGCATATTTTCCATGCAGATAACCCGCATATAGTCTGCATGGCTGGCGTGATAGGCCACGCTCCATTTCACCAACTGCACCAGAGCTTCCACCGGCGGCAAATTTTCCAGTCCCAGCTGTTGTTCGTTCTCACGAATACGGGCGTAAACGTGCTCCAGCACCGCCTGATAAAGCTGCTCTTTAGTTTTGAAGTAGTAAACCACCATGCGTTTGGTGGTTTGCGCTTCTCCCGCTATCTGTTCCATTCTCGCCCCAGCCAGTCCGTGCTCGGCAAACACCGCGATGGCGGCGGCAAAAATTTTCTCTTTCAGGCTCTGGGCTTCATCGTGAGCAACATCGCTAGCAACAACGGACATGGCAACTCCAGCTTCTTATAAAGAACAAAAAATACACACAATGATCACAAATTAGCAACGAACAATGGCGCGAATGAACCAAATGATTCATATTCAATTTCCCCGTGGATCATGACAGGTGAAACTATGCTGCGCTCCATTGCAACCGTCTCAATATCAGGCACCTTGCCGGAAAAACTCAGCGCTATTGCCGATGCAGGCTATCAGGGCGTTGAAATTTTTGAAAATGATCTGCTCTATTATACCGGTTCGCCGGCGGATATCCGACAGATGGCCGCCGATCTCGGTTTGCAGATCACGCTTTTTCAGCCGTTTCGTGATTTTGAAGGGGCGAATCGTAGCCAGTTTGCCGCCAACCTCGAACGCGCCCGGCGTAAATTTGAGCTGATGCATCAGCTTGGCTGCGACACATTGTTGTTGTGCAGCAGCGTTGCCCCCGACACCAGTCCCGACATCGACCTGCAAATCAGCGACCTGCGTGCGCTTGCCGAACTCGCTGAGCGTGAAAAAATTAAGGTCGGTTACGAAGCGTTGGCTTGGGGCACCCATGTCAACCATTGGCATCAGGCGTGGCAGCGGGTGAAAGCGGTCGATAGCCCGGCGATGGGGATCGTACTCGACAGTTTTCACGTGCTGGCGCTGGGCGACACGCTCGCCCGCCTGGATGAGGTGCCGGTCGAGAAAATCACTTTCCTGCAACTGGCCGATGCGCCGGTAATGAAAATGGACGTGCTGGAGTGGAGCCGTCATTTCCGCTGCTTCCCCGGCCAGGGTGAACTGCCGGTGGTGGAATTTGCCAGGGCATTAACTCAGCGCGGCTATCGCGGACCCTGGTCGCTGGAGGTATTCAACGACGGTTTTCGCGCCTCACCCAATGGAGCTACCGCCAAAGACGGCTACCGTTCACTGCTGTGGCTGGAAGAACAAACCCGTCAGCAGCTGCCGCACACTGACGCCGACTTAGTCTCACTCCCTGAGCTACCGCAGTTTCACGGCCCTGAGTTTATTGAATTTGCCACCAGCCCCGCAGAGGCTAAAAAGCTGGGCGCAAGCCTGGGCCAGATGGGCTTTCAACAGCAGGGTGCTCACCGCAGTAAGAAAGTGAGCCTGTGGCAAAACGGCGGGGCGCGGGTGGTGGTCAACCATCAACCGCACTCCTGGGCAGACCATTTCTGGCAACGCCACGGCGTTTCCCTGTGTGCCATCGCGCTGCGGGTGAGCGACAGCGCGGCCATCATCGCCAGAGCCAAAGCGTATGGTTATGCCACCTGGCAAGGAGACGTCGGGCCGAATGAAAGTACGATCCCTGCGGTCTGTGCCCCCGACGGTAGCCTGATTTACCTGGTCGAAGAGGGCGACGATATCTATGCCCGTGATTTTGAATTACTGCCAACCGATTCCGCGAATAACCTGCTCGGCATCGATCACCTGGCGCTGGGTATGGAGGCCGACAGTCGCGATAACTGGGTGATGTTCTTCCGTACCGTGTTTGGTTTCACCCTCGAACACGAGCAAACGATGCCGGATCCATACGGGCTGGTGCGCAGCCTGGCGGTACACAGCCCGCAGGGGGAGATCCGTCTGGCGCTGAATATATCCCAAAGCCGTGCCACGCAAATAGCCCGCTCGGTAGCCTGTTATCAGGGCGCTGGGCTGCAACATGCGGCATTCGCCTGCGCGGACTTACCCGCCACACTCGATGCGTTACCCTCGGGCAGCGCCTTGGCATTGCCGATCCCGGCTAACTATTATGATGATTTGCGCGCGCGATTTGGCGACAGCGAGCAGGCTGAAACCTTACAACGTCAGCAGATCCTGTATGACCGCGACGGCAGCGGTGGCGAATTTTTACATGTTTATACCCGCCCGTTTAGCGCCGGACGTTTTTTCTTTGAGTTAACCGAACGACGAAACGGCTACGCGCAGTATGGCGCGGTCAATGCGGCCGTGCGTCTGTCGGCGATGCAGTACAGTGAGTAAACCAGACTGAACCAGAAGGTTCAGCTGGCGGAGTGAAAATAACAACATTCATCTGCACCCTACAACGACAGGAAACACTATGAGCACATACAGCCATGACCACGTAGTGGCCGCGGAGGCGGTGACTGCTGTACGCCGTACCCGGCGTCGAATCGGTATTCTGGCCCTGCTGGCAGTGGGCACCATGATCAACTATCTCGACCGTACGGTGCTCGGTATCGCCGCGCCGGAACTGACGCAGGAACTCGGCATCAATGCGGCGATTATGGGGCTCGTTTTTTCCGCCTTCGCCTGGACTTACGCCCTGGCACAAATTCCCGGCGGTCTGTTCCTTGATCGCTTTGGCAATAAAATCACCTATTTTCTTTCGTTGACCCTGTGGTCGCTATTCACCCTGTTTCACGGCATGGCGGTGGGCATTAAATCGTTATTGCTGTGCCGCTTCGGGCTCGGCATCAGCGAAGCGCCGTGTTTCCCCGTCAACAGCCGGGTGGTTAGCGCCTGGTTCCCGCAGCAGGAAAGGGCCAAAGCCACAGCGGTGTACACCGTCGGAGAATATCTTGGGCTGGCCTGCTTCTCGCCACTGCTGTTCTGGATAATGGGCAGCTTCGGCTGGCGCGCGCTGTTTATCAGCGTCGGCGCGGTCGGCATTTTATTTGCCATCGCCTGGTGGCGGCTGTATCGCGAGCCGCATGAAGACAGACGCCTGAGCCAGCAGGAGCATGACTACATCGCGGCAGGTGGCGGGATCCACACCGCCACCGCGCAGAAAACCCAGTTCAGCTGGCCGCTGATACGTCAGCTGCTCAGCAAACGTCAGATTGTAGGGGCCAGTATTGGCCAGTTTGCGGGCAACACGGTACTGGTGTTTTTCCTGACCTGGTTCCCGACCTGGCTTGCGACCGAACGCCACATGCCGTGGTTGAAAGTCGGCTTCTTCGCCATTCTGCCGTTCCTCGCCGCAGCCGGTGGGGTGATGTTTGGCGGCTGGGTGTCGGACAAACTGCTGAAAGCCACCGGTTCGGCTAACCTTGGGCGCAAGCTGCCGATCATCGTCGGCCTGCTGATGGCGAGCTGTATCATCGGTGCGAATTGGCTACACAGTGACACCGCGGTGATTCTGGTGATGTCGTTTGCCTTCTTCGGTCAGGGTATGGTCGGCCTCGGCTGGACGCTGATTTCCGACATGGCCCCACGCGGACTGGGTGGTCTCACCGCCGGGCTATTTAACTTCTGCGCCAATCTGGCGGGGATCCTCACGCCGCTGGTGATTGGCTTCATCGTCGCCGCCTTCGGCAACTTCTTCTACGCCCTGATTTACATCGGCGGTGCCGCGCTGCTCGGCGTCGTGGCGTACGTCTTCATTCTTGGCGATGTAAAACGCATCGAACTCACGGAACCGCAGGATTAAGGAGCAGTTGATGACCATTTCCGGAAATACACGCCTGATAGCGCATCTCGGCTGGCCGACAGAAAACTTTAAGGCACCGATGATTTACAACCCGTGGCTGGCGGCTCAAAACGTCGATGTCAAAGTGGTGCCGATGGGCGTGCGACCGGAGGCGTTTGCCGCCTTCGTGCCGACGCTGTTTACCTTGACTAATCTGGTCGGCGCGCTGGTGACCATGCCACATAAAGTGGTCACCGCCGGGCTGGTGCAGCAGCTTACCCCGACGGCGGCGATCGCTGGAGCCTGTAACGCCATTCGGCGCGAAGAGGATGGGTCGCTGACCGGAGACATGTTTGATGGCGACGGCTTTGTGCAGGGCATCCTGCGCAAAGGATTCATGCCGGATAATGCCCGAGCGCTGGTGGTCGGCTGTGGGGGCGTCGGCTCCGCGATTGCGGCCTCGCTGGCGGCGGCCGGCGTGCCAGCCCTGACGCTGTTTGATACCCAAGAGAGTAGCGCCCAGGCGTTGGCGATGCGGTTGGTACGCCACTATCCGACGCTGGACGTTACGCTGATGAAAAAAGACCCGCAGGGGCACTCGCTGGTGGTCAATGCCACTCCATTAGGCATGTCGCCGGGCGATCCGCTCCCGCTGGATACCAATCGACTGCTGCCGGGCACCTTTGTCGGGGAAGTGGTTATGAGCCAGACGTGGACACCGTTTTTGCAGGCGGCGATGGAACGGGACTGCCAGGTCCAGCGCGGGACCGACATGCTGTTTGAAATGATCCCCGCCTATCTGCGCTTCTTTGATCTGCCGGTTGCCACGCCGGAACAGCTGCGCCAGCACGCTGAAATCAAGGAATAGGCTGAATGGATATAGCTCAGCGTTATAACGCATTTCATCTGTTGCATATGCCCGATAACTTATGTATTTTTATGCATATTAAATGCATAAAAAGGTGGTTGTATGATTAGCAAATGGATTAAAGCCTGTTGCCTGACGGCGGCTCTGGCAGCAAGCGCACAGGCAGCAGCAGAAACCTACGTCGTCGGCGCCGGTGGCACCTATCGCCCGTTCGAATTTGAAAACAATCAGAAGCAGTTAGAAGGCTTCGATATTGACGTCATCAAGGCTATCGCTAAAGCCGAAAACTTCGACATCAAGCTGGTCAATACCCCGTGGGAAGGCATTTTTGCGACCCTCAATTCTGGCGACCGTGACATCATCATTTCCGGGATAACCATCACCGACAAGCGTAAGCAGATGGTCGATTTCTCAGCGCCATACTTCCCGGCCGAACAGTCGATTGTGGTGCCTAAAGATTCAAAAGTCAGTTCGCTGGCGGCGCTGAAAACCGAGAAGGTTGGGGTGGTGAACTCCAGCACCGGCGATATCGTGGTATCGGACGTGCTGGGCAAAAACAGCACCGCCATTAAGCGCTTCGACAACACGCCGCTGATGTTGCAGGAGCTGTTTGAAGACGGCGTCAGCGCGGCGGTTGGCGACGTGGGTGTGGTCAAGTACTACATCAAACAACATCCGGAAAAGCAGTTCAAACTGGTGCCAGACGCCAAATTTGAACGCCAGTATTTCGGCATCGCCGTAGCCAAAGGCAACAGCGAACTGCTCGGCAAAATTAACGCTGGCCTGAAGAAAATCGTTGCTGACGGTACCTACGCCAAAATTTACCAGACCTGGTTCGACGCAGACGTGCCGACACTGCCTGCGCAGTAATCGTTTTTCGCTTTCACGGCGGTCGCCATTAATGATGTCGATCGCCGTCTTTTTTCAGGGATAAGTTATGACGGGATTCCGTTGGGAAATTATCGAGGAATACGGTCCGCTGTTTATCGACGGCGCGATAATGACCCTCAAATGCACCATTATCTGCGTGATCCTCGGCACCCTTTGGGGTCTGACGCTGGGCCTCGGACGGATGGCGAAGGCCGAACACGGGCCGTGGAAATATGTTTTGCGTTATCTGGTGCAATTTCCGGTGCGTTTTTATGTCAGCGCGTTTCGCGGCACGCCGCTCTTTGTGCAAATCATGGTGGTGCACTTTGCGCTGGTGCCGTTGTTCATTAACCCGCGTGATGGACTGCTGGTTACCGGTGGGATAATGAGCAGCGATTTTGCTCGCGAACTGCGTTCCAACTACGGCGCGTTTTTATCCTGCATCGTGGCAATCACGCTCAATGCGGGTGCCTACGTTTCGGAAATTTTCCGCGCAGGTATTCAGTCTATCGATAAAGGACAAATGGAAGCCGCCAGGGCGCTTGGGATGCCGTGGTGGAAGACCATGCGCAAGGTTATCCTACCGCAGGCGTTTCGCCGCATTCTGCCGCCGCTGGGCAATAACGCGATTGCGATTGTCAAAGACTCCTCGCTGGCCTCGGCGATTGGTCTGGCCGATCTGGCCTATGCCGCGCGAACGGTTTCTGGTGCATATGCGACCTACTGGGAACCGTATCTGACCATTTCTGTGGTGTATTGGGTGATTACGTTCGTGCTGGCTCAGCTGGTTAACCGTCTGGAAAAGAGGTTTGGCAAAAGTGATTCACATTAAAAATCTGCATAAACACTTTGGCGACAGCCACGTGCTGCGCGGGATCGACTGCGATATCCAGCCCCAGGAAGTGGTCTGCGTGATAGGGCCGTCGGGCTCGGGGAAAAGCACCTTCCTGCGCTGCATGAACGCGCTGGAGTCGGTCAGCGAAGGCGAAGTGCTGGTCAACGGTTTCCCGGTGCACGACCAGAAGACCGATCTCAATAAGATGCGTGAGAGCGTGGGCATGGTGTTCCAGCGCTTCAATCTGTTCCCGCATATGACGGTGCTCGAGAATCTGCTGATGGCTCCGATGGCGTTGCGGGGGATGTCCCGCGCGCAGGCCACGGTGTTTGCCGAAGGCCTGCTGGCTAAAGTCGGGCTGAGTGATAAGCGCGATGCCTGGCCATCGAGCCTGTCTGGCGGCCAGCAGCAGCGCGTGGCCATTGCCCGGGCGCTGGCGATGCAGCCGTCCATTATGTTGTTCGATGAACCGACCTCAGCGCTGGACCCCGAGCTGGTGGGCGATGTGCTGGAAGTGATGAAGAATTTGGCCAGCGAAGGGATGACGATGGTTATTGTCACCCACGAAATGGGTTTTGCCCGTGAAGTGGCTGACCGGGTGATTTTTATCGATCAGGGTATTATTCAGGAGCAGGGGACGCCGGAGCAAATTTTCAGCGCGCCGCAGAACCCGCGTACCGCATCGTTTCTCAGTAAGGTGTTGTAATTAATCGTTGCCAGCGATGCCATCTGACTTGTCGGGACGGCGTCGCTGGATTACGGTTAAGGTCTGTGACATCAGACTGACAGACGACAATGGCCTATTTTTCTCGCTTACTGGCAGACGTTCCCGGCGTTCGCCACGCTTTCCTCGATGTGCATGAATCCACCGCGTTCGACAAATCCCAAATCGTCGATATCAAGCAGGTTCACGGCACGGACATCCTTAACTTCACCAAGACGCCCACCGAGAGACCGCATGTTGACGGGGTGTTTACCGCGATGACGGCACAGCAGATTGGTGTACTCACTGCCGATTGCTTACCGCTGTTGATGGCGTCCCGCGACGGGCAGTTTATTGCCAGCGTACATGCCGGATGGCGCGGGACGGCGCAGGGTATTGTGCAGACAAGTGTGAAACAGTTTGCGGCGGCGGGCGTCAGCGCAGACGACATTATTGTCGCGGTCGGGCCACATATTCGCCCCTGCTGTTATGAGGTGTCTGGCGGCTTTTATCAGGCGTTGCTGGCAACGCCTGCCGCGGAACGCGTGCGGCAGCATCAATCGCGCTTATTCTCCGACACGCCGCACGGGCAAAACGCACACAGCGCGCAGGCCCGGGAGGAGAACAGCCTGTGGTTTGATTTACCGGCATTTTGTCAGTTGGAATTACGGGAGGCAGGCATAAAAGCCGACAATATCGACTGGCTGGAAACCTGCACCTATTGCACGCCGGAGGCGTTAGGTTCTTATCGTCGACGGACGCATGTGCCAGCCACCAAAACACAACAAGTGTCGTGGATAGTGCGGGCGAGGTAATTTAATCATTAACTGTGACAAAGCATCGGGCGGCAGTTTTCTGATCCACTATTGGACACTCTTTCACATTCTCATCATCCGATGATTCGATTATTCTGGCACCGGTAATCAATTTCTTAGTGTGATGTTGTAATCAAGGATGAATAACTGTGCCAGCGCTCTTTCTCTACGAACCCCGAATGTTGTTGCGAACGGTTGTCACACATTTAGTGACAGAGGAAAACGCTACCCTGCAGACGTTTCAATCGTTACCCCATTTAGCTGAATATGTTCGCAGCAGTACCGCCGATAATAAAATCCTGCTCGTTGGTATTGGCGGGGCAGGTGACAGGTTCAGCGACCTGTTACGCTTCATTCGTGAAGTTAAAGCCATGAAAGTTAAAACCCTCGTTTGGATCCCAGCGCAATATCCGTGGGTGCGTAAATTATTAAACACGCTTTACGTCGGAAAGATTATCGATGAGACCTGTCTGGCAACGGCGTTACGGCCTGCGGTGCAGGAACTGCTCGCTGCCAGGGCTGCGTTGCACCGACAACATGCCACGGTGCTGCACCCTAGACGCGTTACGCTCACCGAGCTGGATATTTTACTGCAATTTGCTTCAGGATTGTCCTCTCGGGAAATGGCGGAGACGCGTCAATGCAGTTACAAAACTATTTTCTCGTGGAAGCATAATATCTGCGAAGCATTAAATATAAATACGCATGCACAATGGCTTGAAATGCTGACTGAAATAGTCCAGGTAACGTCAACGTATCATCCAGGGAAAAGTTATGGCCCGTTATAATATATGCTCTCTTTCTCGCCCGACAATTTGGCTTGATGCCATTAATCATGGATTCGAACAACTGGCACGAATGAATCCAGGTTGGACATGGTCAATGGAGATGGGCATGGTGGAAACTGAGCCGGCACCTCATCTCTATATTCTGGATTTAACTGCACAACAATCGGTGTATCTTGAATCTTTTCCGGTTTCGGGGCCGCGAATGCTTATCCTGGTGCATGCGTCGCAGCGTCGGATAATCAAGCAGGTGTATGAACAAACCCGCTGTTCTATTCTGTGCGTCGATGAGCACGTTTTTCATTTTCGCGATATTATCGAGTCGAGTATGCGCCATAAACGATTCCTCAGCCCGTTCATTCGTGAAGTCACAACTGAGGTTGCACCCTCAGAAGAGATAATCCTATTGACCGAGGCGGAAAGTAAGGTGCTGGGCTTCATTCGTGAAGGAAAGAGTGGGGTAGAGATTTCGCAAGCCTTGTTCCGTAGCCAGAAAACGGTCAGCAGTCATAAGCGTAACATTATGCGCAAGTTTGGCGTCCGGGATGATCTGGGGCTGAAGAGAAAGCTGCTCGCAATGTCTGAGAGTGAATAGGGTTAAACGTCCGCTAACAGGCAAGATACGATGGGAAAGGGCAAAACGAAGGAAAAACATGAATGGTGCGTCCGAGTGGACTCGAACCACCGACCCCCACCATGTCAAGGTGGTGCTCTAACCAACTGAGCTACGGACGCACAAAAGGATGGTGCGTTTAATTGGACTCGAACCAACGACCCCCACCATGTCAAGGTGGTGCTCTAACCAACTGAGCTATAAACGCATTGGTGCGTCCGAGTGGACTCGAACCACCGACCCCCACCATGTCAAGGTGGTGCTCTAACCAACTGAGCTACGGACGCACAACGGGGACGAATATTAGCGGCAGGGAGGGGAAGTGGCAAGAGGCAATTGCCACTTTTCTTTCTGATTTCACGCGATTGCGGAAACACTGCACAAACTGATGATAAAGCAGCCGCCGTGAAGCGGCTGTTTGCGGATTAACGTGCCGCGCGAGCGAGAATAATGGCTGACGGCTGACGTTGCAGGAAACGCATCCGCAGCATCATCAGGATCGCGGCGGAGGTCAGACCGATGATAAAGCCCATCCAGAACCCCGCAGGGCCCATCCGCGGCACCACGATGTCGGTTAACGCCAGAATATAACCGCTCGGCAGGCCGAGCACCCAATAGGCGGTGAAGGTGATAAAGAAGATGGAGCGGGTATCTTTATAACCGCGCAGCACCCCGCTGCCGATAACCTGAATCGAGTCGGAGATTTGGTACACCGCCGCCAGCAGCATCAGCTGCGAGGCTAAGGTCACCACTTCAGGATTGTCGTTATACAGCAGGGCGATATGTTCGCGCAGGGTGACGGTGAAAATCGCGGTCATGACCGCCATGCAAACGCCAACCCCCAGCCCGGTACGCGCGGCAGTCTGCGCATCCAGCGTCGAGCCTTGTCCCAGACGGAAGCCGACACGGATAGTCACCGCCGCCGCCAGCGACATCGGCAGCACGAACATCAGTGAACTGAAGTTGAGGGCAATCTGGTGCCCGGCCACGTCAATAATCCCAAGTGGCGAAACCAGCAGCGCCACTACCGCGAACAGCGTGACTTCGAAAAACAGCGCCAGAGCAATTGGCAGACCGAGCTGCACCAGACGTTTCATAATCGCGTAGTCGGGTTTGCCGAAGCCTTCATGGGTGCGAATATCCCGCATCGAACGGGCGCGTTTCACCCAGGAAATCATCGCGAAGAACATCACCCAGTACACCGAGGCCGTTGCCACGCCGCAGCCGACGCCGCCCAGTTCTGGCATCCCAAAATGACCGTAGATGAAGATGTAGTTCACCGGGATATTCACCAGCAGACCAATAAAGCCCATCACCATGCCCGGCTTGGTTTTGGCCAGCCCTTCGCACTGATTACGGCATACCTGGAAGAACAAATAGCCCGGCACGCCCCAGAGCAGCGCGCGCAAATAGCCGACGGCTTTATCCGCCAGTTCAGGATCGATATTATGCATTGCGCGAATGATATAACCGGCATTCCACAGGACAACCATCACCAGCACTGAAACAAATCCGGCCAGCCAGAACCCCTGGCGAACCTGGTGCCCGATACGATCGCGGCGACCTGAACCGTTCAGTTGGGCAATCACCGGCGTCAGGGCCAACAGCAGGCCGTGACCAAATAAAATGGCCGGGAGCCAGATAGAGGTGCCGATGGCAACGGCGGCCATATCGGTGGCGCTGTACCCCCCCGCCATGACCGTATCGACAAAGCCCATTGCGGTCTGCGCCACCTGCGCAATGATGACCGGGATGGCCAGCGCGAGAAGCTGGCGCGCTTCAATAACGTACTTTTGCACGGGTGAATACCTTTTATTGATTGTTATTGTTGAAGAGACTAACAAAGCCGCCAACACGGGCAGCAAGAAGAAAGAGCAGAGGAATTTTCGAATATATTGTAGCGAGTAATGGGTATTAAGCCAGTCAAAAAATGGCAGGGAGCACTACCTGACTGGCAAGGTACAATCGCAACTGTTATTGTTCGGGATATAAAAGACGGTGATGATTTAGAGACAGGAGTTAATGGCATGTTTACTGGAATCGTTCAGGGCACGGCAAAAATTGTGTCCATCGACGAAAAACCGAACTTTCGCACCCATGTGGTTGAAATGCCGGAGCATATGCTCGACGGAATTGAAACCGGGGCGTCCATTGCGCATAACGGGTGCTGTTTGACGGTGACCGAAATTAACGGCAGTCACATCAGTTTTGATCTGATGAAAGAGACGCTGCGCATTACCAACCTGGGCGAGTTAAAAGAAGGTGATGTGGTGAACGTTGAACGCGCGGCGCGATTTAACGATGAGATTGGCGGCCATTTGATGTCCGGCCATATTATGACCACTGCCGACGTTGCGAAAATCCTGACCTCTGAAAATAACCGTCAGATATGGTTTAAGGTTCAGGATCCGACCCTCATGAAATACATCCTGTACAAAGGGTTTATTGGTATTGATGGCATTAGCCTGACGGTAGGGGAAGTCACACCGACCCGTTTCTGCGTGCATCTGATCCCGGAAACATTGCAGCGCACCACGCTTGGCAAGAAGAAGTTAGGCGAGAAGGTGAATATCGAGATTGATCCGCAAACCCAGGCGGTGGTCGATACGGTTGAGCGCGTACTGGCCGCGAAAGAATCGGCGATAAAGCGTCTTAGCGCGGAAGAATAAAAAGAACCCCGGCTTGCCGGGGTTTGTTTTTTTAGCGTGCGACGCGTAAACCGCCCTCGGCACCGCGCGTGAAAACCACCTGCCAAAGCTGAATATCACGGGCGCGAAATGCCCCTGCGCAGGCGTTCAGATAATACGAGAACATCCTTTTGAAACGCTCTGAATAATTGTCAGCAATTTCCGGCCAGCTATTTATAAAACGGGAATGCCAGGCCATCAGCGTGGTGTCGTAATCGGCGCCGAAGTTATGCCAGTCTTCCATCACAAAGTGCGGCTCGCTGGCGATAGCAATCTGGCGAACCGAGGGCAGGCAGCCGTTCGGAAAGATATATTTATTGATCCACGGATCGACATTATTATCCGTTTTCTTCGACCCAATGGTGTGCAGCAGGAACAGGCCGTCTGGTTTCAGATTACGGTCTACCACATTAAAATAGGTGGCGTAATTTTTTGGCCCGACGTGTTCAAACATGCCGACAGATACGATGCGGTCGAACTGGTCCTGCAAATCTCGATAGTCCTGAAACAGGATTTGCACGTCCAGCCCTTCACATCGCGCCTGGGCCATTTTTTGCTGTTCGGCAGAAATGGTCACCCCGACCACGCTGACGCCGTAGTTTTTCGCCATGTAATATGCCAGCCCGCCCCAGCCGCAGCCGATATCCAGTACCCGCATTCCAGGCTGCAATTGCAGTTTCTGGCAGATGAGATCCAGCTTGGCCTCTTGCGCCTGTTCGAGGGTTTGCGCCTCTTTCCAGTATGCGCAGGAATATTGCATGAACGGATCAAGCATCCGACTGAACAAATCATTGCCCAAATCGTAATGCTCTTTGCCGACTATCCAGGCACGTTTTTTACTTTGTAAATTGAGTAGGCGGGCGCCTGCGACACGCAGCGTATCTTTGAGGTGGCGGGGGAGTTGGCTTTCAAGTCCGGCGCGAAGAACGTGCTGAAAAAACAGATCCAGACGTTCGCATTCCCACCAGCCGTCCATATAACTCTCGCCTAATCCCAGTGACCCTTCCTGTAGCACGCGCTTAAAGAAGAGAGGGTTGTTAACCCGGATGTCTGAGGGGGCGGAACCATTAATTCTGATACCGGCCCGACTCAACATTTCGTTGACGATTCGATACCAGTCATCATTGGGCACGCTTACTTCTTCTATACACGATGAACTCATAGCTTCTCCATCACGCGGCTTGTGATCAGAACCTTAAAACAGCGTAGACGCTTTTTTGGTTATGTGAGAACTCTCACGGACGTTGCCGTGAGTCTGCTATCCGACGTAGAACAGAGGAAGGGAGATATCCCTTGCCGAAAGGCCATCCGTGGGGAAACGGGGGAGATCCGTTCCCCCGTTAATTGTTCATATTTATCGTAATTATGTAATGCAGAATCAGTATAGGCCGCAAAAATGAGTGATTCAATAAAAAATTCTTAGCAAACTAATGACTGAGTTGTTACATAGTTGCTAACGACACTATGCGTGTGATTCGCGCGCTGCGCCTTCATTTTCATCACGCTGCGCAACATACTGCATCCGATATCCCCAACCCGCCAGGAGCACGGTGAACAGCATCACGCTGGTGGTGGTCAGCAGCGGGGTGGCAATCAACGTGGAGACTACCAGGCTTGCAAGGAAGCACAGGCCGAGCTGTAAGGTGTTTTGCAGGGCTGCCGCACGTCCGGTCGCCTGTGGGAACGGACGTAACGCCTGAGCCACTACGATAGGGTAAATCGCGCCGTTGGCCATCGCCATCAGGCAGAACGGGATCAGCAGGGCGGTCAGGGAGCTGCCTGCGGTCAGGCCTACCGCAAAGGTCCCCGCCACGCTCACCGCGAAGGCCAGTAACAGCCACGGCAACATCTGCTGGCCGTTCCATTTCTGCAATGCGGCCCGACAGCCGTAACCCCCCACCAGGAAGGCGATGGTTTGTGGCACGTAGCTCAGACCAATCACCGTTGGGCCATAACCCATAGTGTTAAGAATGAACGGTGAACCGGTCAGCCAGGCGAAGAAGCTGGCGGAGCAGGCGGCATAGATAAGCACATTGCCACGATAATCGCGAGAGCGAAGCAGGGTCATAAAGGTCAGGGCTTTCTCGGTTTTATGCGGCACGTTCTGCGTTGGCTTTTTCAGACGCAGGGCCGGGATCATCAGTACCAGGGTAATGGCAAACAGAGTGGCGAAAATCATCTGCCATTCGAAGTGGTGGAGGATCCAACTCCCGAGCAGCGGAGCCAACGCCGGGGAAAGCCCTACCAGCGGCATCACCGTCGCGAAAATGCGGTTAGTGCGCTCCGCCGGATAGTAATCGGTCACCATCGCCTGCCAGGTGACGGCAGCGGCACACACGCCGAAGGCCTGAATAAAGCGCAGCACCAGCAGCGTGGTGGCGTCCCTTACCCACAGCATGCCGATACAGCCGATGGCAAAAATGGCCAGCCCGGTCAGCAGAATGGGTTTCCGACCATATCGGTCGGACAACGGTCCCCACAGCAGCTGGGCAAACGCAAATCCGGCCAGGAACAGGCTCAGGCTGGCGCTAACGGCTGCCGCCGGGGTTTGTAAATCATTCTGAATTACCGCAAAAGCGGGCAAATACATATCGGTCGCCAGAAAACCGAGCACGCTCAGGCCCGCTAGCCAGCATAAAAATCCTTTACCAGGAAGCTTGTTCATTTTATTTCTCGTCGCAGGTGTACATGGCAGCAGAGTGTAGGGAGTGCAACTTCGCTTGTGAAACGCTAATATTTGGCTAATGGAATCAAATTTTTTGTAGGCAGCCTATGTGGTCAGAATATTCGCTTGAAGTCGTGGACGCCGTGGCGCGTAACGGCAGCTTCACCTCCGCCGCGCAGGAGTTGCACCGTGTGCCTTCTGCGGTCAGTTATACCGTCCGTCAGCTGGAGGAGTGGCTGGCGGTTCCACTGTTTGAACGACGGCATCGCGACGTCGAATTAACGCCCGCGGGGGCGTGGTTTTTGAAGGAGGGGCGATCTGTTATCAAAAAAATGCAGATCACCCGCCAGCAGTGCCAGCAAATTGCCAACGGCTGGCGCGGCAGTCTGGCGATTGCCGTGGATAACATTGTTCGCCCGGAGCGCACCCGGCAATTGATTGTCGATTTTTATCGCCACTTTCAGGACGTCGAACTGTGCGTGTTCCAGGAAGTGTTCAACGGCGTGTGGGATGCGTTATCCGACGGGCGTGTCGAACTGGCGATTGGTGCCACACAGGCGATCCCGGTCGGGGGGCGTTACGCGTTTCGCGATATGGGAATGCTGAGCTGGAACTGTGTGGTCTCCAGCCGACATCCGCTGGCGCAAATGCGCGGTCCGCTGAGTGATGACGTGTTGCGCACCTGGCCATCATTGGTGCGCGAAGACACCTCACGCTCATTGCCCAAACGCATCACCTGGCTGCTGGATAACCAGAAACGGATTGTCGTGCCGGACTGGGAGTCGTCCGCGACCTGTTTATCTGCCGGTTTATGCGCCGGAATGGTGCCTACGCACTTTGCCCGACCGTACATCGATAGCGGTGAGTGGGTGGCGCTGGAACTGGAGAATCCGTTCCCGGATGCGGCGTGTTGCCTGACCTGGCAACAAAACGATATGTCACCGGCGTTAAGCTGGCTGCTGGACTATCTGGGGGACAGCGAAACGCTGAATAAAGAGTGGTTGCAGGAGCCGGAATAACCGGCCCCTAAGAGGTGATTAGCGGCGATAGTCGCGGAACGGACCGTCGGCCACCGAGCGGCGTTCGATCAGACGCGGATGCACCTCAATCGACTGCGACTCTTCACGCTTGTTGACGATCCTGTCGAGCAGCATGTCGAAAGCGGCTTCGCCCAGCGAATCTTTTGGCTGGTGAATGGTGGTTAACGCTGGGGTAAAGAACCGGGCGTTGCGCACATTATCGTAACCGATAACGGAGATATCTTGTGGCACGCGTAAACCCATCTCGTCAGCGGCACACAGGGCACCCATCGCCATGATGTCGCCGCCGCAGAAGACGGCGGTAGGGCGCGGCTGTTGCGCAAGGATCTGCTGCATTGCGCGATAACCAGATTCCGGCTCGAAGTCGCCCTGCACGATCCAGTTTTCAGGCACGTTAATCTGCGCTTCTTCCATCGCTTTCATAAAGCCCGCCAGACGACCCGCCCCGGTGTTGCGCTCCATTGGGCCAGGGATCGCCCCAATTTCTCGGTGACCGCGTTCGACCAGATAACGTCCGGCCAGATAGCCGCCCTGGAAAGCGTTATCAATCACGGAGTCGGTAAAATCGGCTTTTGATTCGCCCCAGTCCATTACCACCATCGGAATGTGGCGATACTCTTCCAGCATGTCGAGTACCGACTGCGGGTACTCAGAACACATCACCAGCAGACCATCGACGCGTTTTTGCGCCATCATCGACAGATATGCCTGCTGCTTTTCGAGGTTATTCCAGGCGTTACCCAGAATCAGGGTATAGCCTTTTTCGAAGCAGCTTTTCTCAACGGCTTCAATGATCTCGGCAAAATAGGCTGCTTCGCTGCTGGTCGCCAGCAGGCCAATAGTCTTGGTGTGATTGACCTTCAGGCTGCGCGCCACGGCGCTTGGCGAGTAGTGCAGCTCTTTGATGGCTGCCCATACCGCGTTGCGGGTTTCTTCCGCTACGAAGCGAGTCTTGTTAATTACATGTGATACAGTTGTAGTGGAAACGTTTGCGCGTTTCGCTACATCTTTAATTGTTGCCATTCGTTCTCACTCCAGACCCTTTCCTTACGCCTGATTATCGACACGAAAACGTTTGCCTTTACACACCCTGGATACAATTCATTTGAATTGCGGTACGCCGGGAAACGACACAGAACGACGGGAGGGGGTCAATGGCTGCTACGCTTTTAAATTAGCGTGGAATTTTGTCTGATTCTTACGGAAAGGGAAAGAGAAAAATCGTTATGCGCCGAAAACCTGCGAGATTTTTGCGTATGATTGTGCAAAAATGAGCAGGCTCACTTTTGTTGTGGGGATTAAAAGGAGAAAAATTGATGAGTACCGACCTGAAGCTCTCTTTAATGACGACCGTAATTGCTCTGGCCGTGATCGTGGCCGCCGGGCTGACCGCCGTACTGCACTGATTTACCCGGAGGGAGAGACCTCTTCCTCCTTCACATATCCCTTCTGATTGTTATCAAATTCGCAAAAAACTTTTGCCATTATGTTTACTTCTGTTTTTTTGTGATTGATGTCATGCTTTTGACTTCTGTTTTTGCACCATCTCCCTTCCTGGCGGATGGCTGACCGGAGTCGTTACATGAAAATCAATTTTCCCCTGCTGGCCTTAGCGATAGGGGCGTTTGCCATAGGCACCACGGAGTTTTCGCCGATGGGCCTGCTGCCGGTGATTGCCAAAGGCGTCGATGTCTCTATTCCCGTGGCGGGAATGCTGATCAGTGCTTATGCCATTGGCGTGATGGTCGGTGCACCGCTGATGACGCTGCTGCTCTCCCATCGCGCACGGCGTAATGCGCTTATTTTCCTGATGGCGATTTTCACTCTCGGTAATGTGCTCTCGGCTATCGCGCCGGATTACACCACGCTGCTGCTGTCGCGCATTATTACCAGCCTGAACCACGGGGCATTCTTTGGACTTGGCTCGGTAGTGGCCGCCAGCGTTGTGCCGAAACACAAACAGGCTAGCGCGGTGGCAACCATGTTTATGGGGTTGACTGTCGCCAACATCGGCGGGGTTCCGGCGGCAACCTGGCTCGGTGAAACCATCGGCTGGCGGATGTCGTTCCTGGCAACGGCTGGTCTGGGCCTGGTGGCGATGCTCAGTCTGTGGTTCTCACTGCCAAAAGGTAGCAGCGGTGAACGCCCGAATGTGAAACAGGAACTGTCGGTGCTGATGCGTCCACAGGTGCTGACGGCCCTGTTGACCACCGTGCTTGGCGCAGGCGCGATGTTCACCCTGTACACCTACATTTCGCCAGTGCTGCATACCCTGACGTCGGCATCTCCGCTGTTTATTACCGCGATGCTGGTATTGATTGGGGTTGGTTTCTCGCTGGGTAACTATCTGGGCGGCAAGTTTGCCGACCGTTCGGTGACCGGCACGCTGAAAGGCTTCTTGCTGCTGCTGATTGTTATCATGGTGTCGATTCCATGGCTGGCGCAGAGCGAAATTGGCGCGGCCGTGAGCATGGTTGTCTGGGGTGCCGCGACCTTCGCGGTGGTGCCTCCGCTGCAAATGCGCGTTATGCGCGTGGCCCATGAAGCGCCTGGCCTGTCGTCATCGGTAAATATCGGGGCGTTCAATCTGGGGAATGCGCTGGGCGCGGCGGCGGGCGGGGCGGTAATTTCCGGCGGTCTCGGCTACAGCTTTGTGCCGGTGATGGGCGCGATTATTGCCGGTATCGCCCTGTTGGTGGTGCTGTTTAGTGGGCGTCGTCAACCGGAAGAAGCGTTTTCAAGCCATTAAGAATATGCCCGGCGGGAGAGGTCTACCCGCCGGGCCAGAAATTATGCGGCCAGATTCTTAGCAACAAATTCCCAGTTTACCAGCGCCCAGAAATGCTCAAGGTAGTTCGGGCGGGCGTTACGGTAGTCGATGTAATACGCATGTTCCCAGACGTCTACGGTCAGCAACGGTTTAGCATCCGTGGTCAGCGGGGTACCCGCGTTAGACGTGGACACGATAGCCAGTTTGCCGTCTGCTTTCTTCACAAGCCATGTCCAGCCAGCGCCGAAGTTTTTAACCGCTGCATCGGTGAACTGCGCTTTGAATTCGGCAAAGCTACCAAAACTTGCGTTAATGGCGGCCGCGACGTCGCCGGTGGGTTCGCCACCGGCGTTAGGTGCCAGGCAGTGCCAGTAGAAGGTGTGGTTCCATACCTGTGCGGCGTTGTTGAACACGCCCGCTTCGGAAGTGCGCACGATCTCTTCTAAGGTTTTGCCTTCAAAAGCGGTGCCTTTGATCAGGTTGTTGAGGTTAGTGACATAGGTCTGGTGATGCTTGCCGTAATGGTATTCCAGTGTTTCAGCGGAAATGTGTGGCGCCAGGGCGTCTTTTGCATACGGTAATGCAGGTAATTCGAATGACATTGCTTATTCTCCCTATTGTTATTAATACCCAATAGCCATGTATTGAGTAGGGATAGGGTAGCAAATTAAAAGATGTGGCTAAAGAGGAACTTACCCCGTCGCTTTCACGACAGGGTAGGGGTTAGCGAATCGTTTTCGGCGTCATCACGCGCCGCGCGCCGACATAATGGTTTGCCCAGTAATCTTCGCTCAGAGAGGTAATCTGGATATCGCGACCGGATCGTGGTGACTGGATGAATTTTCCATTCCCCACATACACCCCAACATGATCGGCAGTGCCGCGGCCACGGGTACGGAAGAATACCAAATCGCCACTTTGCAGCTCGCCACGGTCAACGGAACGGGCATCGCGCAGATGGTACATTTCATTCGCGGTGCGTGGAATACGGAATTTCACGAGATCTTTATAGGCGTAATAAACCAGACCGCTGCAGTCGAAACCGGTACGTGGCGACGATCCCCCCCACCGATACGGTTTGCCAATCTGGCCCATCAATTTATTCATTGCCGTTTTTTGCGCTTTCTGCACACGGGCTTTGTGCGCATCCGCAATGGTCAGCGGCTTCACTTCTTCATTAACGCATTTCTTTTTATGGCCTTTACGCACAGTGCATTTCTGCACCATTTTTGCCGAGGCGGTTTTTAATGCGGGGCTACGGGTTTTTCGAGAAGAGGCGGTTTTGCTGACGGCGGAAGGGGTTTTATTTTTGGCGGCCGTTTTCTGCTTAACGGTGCTGGTTTTCTTTTTCGCGGTGGTTTTGCTTTTGCTGCTGGTGGTTTTCTTTTTGCGGTCTGATTTGGTCTGGTGCGATTTCTGAGAAGCAGAAGGCCGCGCCTGTTCAGACGCATGAGACAAAGGGGTCATCGACAGCGATGTAAACAGTAAAGCGCAGAGCGTGATCGAGAATTTATTTATTCGCGCCACTGAGCATTCCTCTGTTAGGCAGGCAAACACTCATGCCTGGGTATGATTGACAAAACGAATCGATTCTAATGCATAAAAACACTAATTGTTAATATACTTTTTGTATCTGATGCGCTGTTTCGTTAGCGACTGCAAAAAAATGCGTCAACGTTGACATAAGGTGCTCGGAAAATGCTCAAGCTACGGGCGGCGCGGCCGATAAAGGCATATTTTTAAGGCAACTTCACAGCGCCAGAGGTAAAATGCATTTGCGTGAACAAAATGTTATTTTCTGACAGCAGTCGTTGGCGTTACACTGATTGACTACAGTCATAAAAAGAAGTTTAAGGAAGCAAGACATGAGCACCACTCTTGAGAAAATCCAAAGCCAAATCGCTGAAAACCCAATCCTTCTGTATATGAAAGGTTCCCCGAAGCTGCCAAGCTGTGGTTTTTCCGCTCAGGCGGTTCAGGCGCTGTCTGCCTGTGGCGAGCGCTTTGCCTACGTCGATATCCTGCAGAACCCGGACATCCGTGCCGAGCTGCCGAAATACGCTAACTGGCCAACCTTCCCGCAGCTGTGGGTGGATGGCGAACTGGTTGGCGGCTGTGACATTCTGATTGAGATGTATCAGCGCGGTGAACTGCAGACGCTTATCAAAGAGACGGCGGCTAAGCATAAAGACGACGAGCAGCCTGCTGAGTAAGTCTTTGTCTGGCAATAAAAAAGCGACCAATGGTCGCTTTTTTTTATTCTGCGTTTTCTGGCATCGGCAACGGCCAGCCGCCGAGGCGCTTCCAGCGGTTGACGATTTCGCAGAACAGTTGCGCGGTTTGTTCGGTGTCATACAGGGCAGAGTGCGCGAGGTTACCATCGAATTCCATCCCCGCCGCGAGGCAGGCTTTCGACAGCACGGTTTGGCCTAATGCCAGACCGCTTAATGCCGCAGTATCGAAGGTGACGAACGGATGGAATGGGTTGCGCTTCAGCCCGGCCCGCTCGGCAGCGGCCATCATAAAGCTGTGATCGAACGTAGCGTTGTGCGCCACCATGATCGCACGGTTACACTCCTGATCCTTCATCCCTTTGCGTACTTCTTTAAAAATGGCATGCAGGGCGTTGTACTCGCTGACGGCACCACGTTCAGGATCGTTGGGGTCGATCCCGTTAAACGCCAGCGCCTCAGGGACCAGATTTGCCCCTTCAAACGGTTCAACGTGAAAATGCAGTGTGCTGTCCGGCATCAGCCAGCCGTCCTCGTCCATCTTCAACGTCACGGCGGCCACTTCAAGCAGCGCATCCGTTTTGGCGTTAAAGCCTGCGGTTTCTACATCAATGACTACAGGATAAAAACCACGGAAGCGGTCGCACAGTGCATTACGTTGAGCGTTGTCGGACATCAGGATCTCTTAGGCTTACAAAAAGTAGCGCGCATTATGGCAAATTTTGCCAGCGGTTGCAGCAGAGGCGGGAGTAAAAAAAGGGTGCCTTAGCACCCATGAACCTTAATGACCCAGACCTTTACCAGCGTCTTTAGCTTCAATCAGTTCGATTTTGTAGCCGTCAGGATCTTCTACGAAGGCGATGACGGTGCTGCCGCCTTTCACCGGACCCGCTTCGCGGGTGACGTTGCCGCCGTTGTTGCGGATGCGCTCGCAGGCTTCTGCTGCATCATCAACGCTCAGTGCAATATGACCATAGGCGGTACCCAGCTCATAGCTGTCGACGCCCCAGTTATAGGTCAGTTCGATAACCGCTTCTTCGCTCTCAGGGCCGTAACCGACGAAAGCCAGAGAGTATTTGTATTCCGGGTTTTCGCTGGTGCGCAGCAGCGACATGCCCAGCACCTTGGTGTAGAAATCAATAGAGCGTTGCAGGTCGCCAACGCGCAGCATGGTGTGAAGTAGGCGCATTCTCTTTCCCTTAAGGTCTTGTTCGTAAAACAGGAATATCAGTATAGCGGCGGATACCCGCCGCTATCAATCAATCAGGGGATTAGAGCGTCGGGTAATCGGTATAGCCTTCCGCGCCACCGCCGTAGAAGCTTTCCGGACGTTGCGGGTTGAGTTCCGCTTTACGCTCCAGACGTGCAACCAGGTCCGGGTTAGCGATGTAGGCACGACCAAACGCCACCGCGTCAATCAGGCCTTTGGCAATCAGGTCTTCCGCTTTTTCAGGGGTGTAGGCACCGGCCCCGATAATCGGGCCGTGGAAGCGTTCACGTACTTTACGACGGAATTCTTCGGTATACGGCTGACCGCCTGCCCAGTCTGGCTCGGACATGTGCAGGTAAGCAATGCCACGTTTGCCCAGTTCTTCAATCAGATACAGCGCATCGGCTTCTTCGTTCGGGCCGTTGTCAGTGTTCTGGAAGGAACCAATTGGCGACACGCGGATACCAATGCGATCGGCACTCCACTCTTTGCTGACGGCATCAACCACTTCCAGTACCAGACGGGCGCGATTTTCGATACTGCCGCCGTACTGGTCGGTACGCTGGTTAGCGGAAGGCGACAGGAACTGGTGCAACAGGTAGCCGTGCGCAGAGTGCAGTTCGACAAGGTCGAAGCCTGCTTCGCGTGCATTAGCGACAGCCTGACGGAAGTCATCCACGATGCCTGGGATCTCACTTAGCTCCAGCGCGCGCGGGACAGAGGTATCTTCACGGGTCGCGTTTCCATTGGCATCACGCAGGGAGGTACGGGTGCCAGCGCTCAGCGCTGAAGGGGCAACCGGTGCCTGGCCGCCTGGCTGAAGGCTGTTGTGCGAAATACGCCCGGTGTGCCACAGCTGAACTGCCATAAGGCCGTTTTCAGCGTGAACGCCAGCGGTGATTTTTTTCCATGCCGCGATTTGTTCCGGGCTGTGCAGGCCGGGTGCGCCAGCGTAGCCTTTCGCCTGGGCAGAAATCTGTGTAGCTTCGGAGATAATCAGACCGGAGCTGGCGCGCTGGCGATAGTATTCACCCATCAGCGGGGTAGGGATGTCACCCGGCTCAATGCTGCGCAGGCGTGTCAGCGGGGCCATCAGTACGCGATTAGGCAGAGTAACGGCGCCGACCTTCAGCGGGGTGAACAGTTTCTGTTGTGACATAAGAACTCCTGAGTAGACCGGTCGTCTAGTGATTCGTGAAATAAAAACGCCTGTTTATACGGCAGGCGCGGCAATCATAGTCTTCGCATGTTCGAGCGCGCTTTCCAGCGGCGTCGCACTGCGTGAAATCTTGGCCTGAAGATTCGCCCCCAGCCACAGGGAGTACAGCACCTCGGCTTGGGTATGGGCATCACCATAGAAGGTGAGGCTCTTCTCTTTGCGGCCTTCTTCAAGCGCGTGGCTTAGCAGGACAATAATCTGGCTGGCCCCTTTGTTCATTTCGGTGCGCATCACTTCCGAGAGGTCACACACCTCGGCGGAGAGTTTCACCGTCAGACAACCGCTGATAATGCCCTGTTGGCAAAACTGGGTCAGGGTATGCTGATAGTAAGCCAGCAGGCGGTCACGGTAGTTGCCTTCACCGTGGGCAAAATGCTCAGCCAGACGGCAGTGGTAATCGGCGTAGTGACGCTCAAGCAACGCCACACCAAATGCTTCTTTAGAGCGGAAATAGTGATAAAACGAGCCTTTCGGCACTTCCGCCGTTTTCAGCAGTTCGCTCAATCCCATTCCGGTAAAGCCGCGATGCATACATAACCGTTCGCCGGTGGCGAGGATATGTTCGCGAGTATCATGTTCGGTGTGTTTGTTCATGGGGCTTAATGTAGTAGACCGATTGGTCTAATGCAAGCGAAAAGTGTTTGGCAGTTGCAGGATGAGCGATATCAGGCTTCAATGAGAGTAAGCGAATGACAGGGGGCGGTGTGGCAGAACAACTGGAGTTTTTCCCGGTACAAAGCCCGTGCCGGGGTATTTGTCAGTCTGATGAACGCGGCTATTGTCGGGGCTGTATGCGTAGCCGTGACGAGCGTTTCAACTGGCAACAGTTCAACGATGCCCAAAAGCAAGAGGTGCTGCGCCTCTGCCGCCAACGTCTGCTGCGCAAAATCCGCGCAAACAAAACCCTTTCTCCTGAAGAACCTGATCAGCCTTCACTGTTTTGACCCTAAATGTGCGTATACTCGATGAAATTTTTCTGTTGAGGAAGCTTGTATGGTTCAGCGTATTACTCTCGCGCCTAATGGCCCGGAATTCTCCCGCTTTGTGATGGGCTACTGGCGTCTGATGGACTGGAACATGTCCCCGCAGCAGTTGGTTAGCTTTATTGAACAACATCTTGATCTTGGGGTGACGACGGTCGATCACGCCGATATTTATGGCGGCTACCTGTGCGAAGCGGCCTTCGGCGAAGCCATGAAGCTGGCCCCGCACCTGCGTTCACGTATGGAAGTGGTCAGCAAATGCGGGATAGCGACCACCGCGCGGGCGGAAAACGCCATTGGGCATTACATCACCGACAAAGACCATATCGTGCGCAGCGCCGAGCAGTCGTTGACCAATCTGGCCATTGACCAACTGGACCTGCTGCTGATCCACCGCCCGGATCCACTGATGGATGCCGACGAGGTGGCGGAAGCCTTTACCGCGCTGCACCAGAGCGGCAAAGTGCGTCATTTCGGCGTCTCCAACTTCACGCCAGCCCAGTTCTCCCTCCTGCAATCACGGCTGCCGTTTACCCTGGCGACCAACCAGGTTGAACTCTCTCCGGTGCATCAGCCGCTGCTGCTTGACGGCACGCTCGACCAGCTACAACAGCTGCGTGTGCGCCCAATGGCGTGGTCTTGCCTGGGCGGTGGGAGCCTGTTCAACGATGAAAAATATCAGCCTCTGCGTGATGAGCTGGCGACAGTCGCGACCGAACTCAACGCCGAAAGCATTGAACAGGTGGTTTACGCCTGGGTGATGCGCCTGCCTTCCCAGCCGCTGCCGATCATCGGTTCCGGTAAGATTGAACGCGTACGTTCGGCGATCGCCGCTGAAAACCTTGAAATGACCCGTCAGCAGTGGTTCCGCATTCGCAAGGCCGCACTCGGTTACGACGTGCCGTAATTCTGCTTTGCGCTAACGTTCCGACCAAAAAAGCGTTCCTGGTTTAGACTTATCAGGAACCTTTATTTTGGAGGTACTATGAAGCGCATCACTCTTACCTTACTGACTCTGGCCATTTCAACCGGCGCCTATGCCGCCAGTACCGAAGTGGAGATGAATCTCGTCACCCCGCAAACCGTCGGACAGTCGATCGGCGAAGTGAAAATCACCGAAACTGAGAAAGGCCTCGAATTTACCCCCGATCTCAAAGCCTTACCGCCCGGTGAGCATGGCTTTCATGTTCATGCCAACGGCAGCTGCCAGCCCGCTCTGAAAGAGGGCAAAGCCAGCGCCGCCGAAACGGCAGGTGGTCATCTCGATCCCGATCATTCAGGCAAGCATGAAGGGCCAAACGGCATGGGGCACCTCGGCGATTTGCCGGTGCTGGTGGTGAACAATGACGGAAAAGCCACGCAGCCCGTGCTGGCTCCGCGGCTGAAAAAACTGGATGAGGTGAAAGGCAAAGCCCTGATGGTCCACGTCGGCGGGGATAATATGGCCGATCAGCCAAAACCACTTGGCGGTGGCGGGGCGCGTTTTGCCTGCGGGGTAATTAAGTAGCCCGTTCCTCGATTGTACCCGCAACCGGCGCTTGTTCTAGCTGCAACAGTGAACAGTACAAACGCCAGATAATCGCCGCCAGTTCTCTGGCGGCAGGCTGATGATGGTGGCCCAACGCTTCATAAATTCTTTTTAATTCGCTTAATGCCGAGGCCAGCGGACGCTGCTGGACGCCACGCTCGCTCATCACATCGCGCAGCAGGCTAATACACAGGTCGCGCACTCGCTCCAGCGGGTCAGAACGGGTTTCCCAGTCTCGCAATTGCCAGACCACATGGCTACAGTTGAGTAACACCACCCCCCAGCGCAGAAGCCACCGGCGGGAGAGCGCATCCTGGCTGTTACTCAGCTGGCTGATGTAATGATAAACCAACGATTCAAACTCATGTTCGCTCTGCTGCGGACGACGGCTGAGCTGATCGACAAAGTGACGCCGTAACGAGCGAATATGGCGGCGACTTTTACGTGCATCCGAGCCCGGTTTGAGCACCGCGAAGGCTAGCCAAGCCAACCCCACGCCGATAATTTTGGCCAGGTTATCGTTAAGGAAACCGGCAAAATCATACACCGGCGGGTTAGTCACCGAAATGAACGATCCCATAAACACCACCAGTTGTCCCCACAGCCCGGCGTACTTCGGCATTTGCAGTTTGAACAGCTGCATAGTGACCAGCAGGGGGAACAGAAACAGCAGGAATTGCCAGAGGTCACTGATTTGCACCATCAGGCCAAACTTGACCACGAAGCTGAATAGCGACAGCAGCAGCAGGGTGCGCAGCAGCAAGGTCAGGGAATTGAACGGTGAGGGCGAGATAGAAAAGAGCACACAGCAAATGGCCGCCAGGGTCAGTGCCGCAGGGCCGGACGTCCACTGGGTATTAATGGTCCAGGCACCAACCATAATCAGGGCGAAGAAGGTGCGCAGCCCATTCCATAACGCCTCGGCATGGTCAGTCCGGCGAGTCAGTGCGGGTGCAGCGGGCACATCAAACTCGGTGATCGCCGAAGCATTTTCCAGCCGTTTCAGCCAGCGGCTGGAGGTCAGATACAGGCGGCAGAAATAACGCAGGCGCTGCCAGAATGCCTGATGCCGGTAATCCATTGGGTCGCGCGGGGCCAGCGGGGCGATTATCCGGGCCACGCTATAGGCGTTTGCGCCAGGCTTCGCCAGCTCGGCGAGTAATTTTTCCAGTACCTCGCGGGTATTGGTGGGGTGTTCTGGCCAGTTAATCAGCATCCGGCGCAGGCTGGAAATCACGCTGGTCATGCGCAACTGCTGGTGCAGCAAATAGTTGAGCAGACTGTTCTGGCGGCGAAAGCGGTAATGGCTCCAGAATGCCTGAATGCGCAGCAGGTTCATGGTCAGGATCTGGCCAATAACGCTCTCATGCGCGGTACGAATCGCATCGGTGGTTTCCGGTTGCCACAGCAGGCTGGCATGTTCCAAAATACGGGCATGCATGTTCTTTAGCGCGGTCAACAGCGTGGTGCCATCAGAGGTGCTCGGCATGATCATCATCATCAGCGCCCCACACACGATACCGAGAATCACTTCACATACGCGAGCCTGGGCGATATCCCACAGATGTGCGGCATCCACCAGATTGACCATCGGGAAGGCAATAATTGCACAGGTATAGCCTGCAAGCTGGAACGCATAGGCGACGTTGTTCAGATACATCGCGCAGACCCAGGTGCATAAGGCAATCCAGGCCGACAGCCCGAACAGGAACAGCCACGGGTCGGTCATGGTGTGCCCGGCAATTAAAATCGCCGCGCAGGCCCCCAACAGACTCCCGGCAATACGCCCCAGGCTTTTACTGATAACCCCGCCAACGGTCGGAAAGCTGACGACCGCCGCAGAGGTCATGGCCCAGTAGGGCTGATCCAGATTGATGTAATAGGCAAAGCTCAGGGCCAGACACATGGCGATGCCATTACGTAAGGCATACCGCCATTGCGGGCGCGTGGCTTTCACCCACGGCAGCGACCGCCAGGTTAGCGCCTGTAAATTCATTACTGGCCGCCGATCGAGACGGTGCAGGTGGTCCCCGCAACCAGAATGATATCTTCTGGCAGCTTATCGAATTCGATGCGAACCGGCACGCGCTGAGCCAGTCGCACCCAAGGAATGGTCGGTTTGACGTCAGCGATCAGGCTGCCTTCCGGGCCGACGCTCTGGTCTGAGATGGCGCGTCCAATGCTGGCGACGTGACCCTGTAACGTTTGTCCGTTACTGTAGAGCACCACGCTGGCTGCGCCGCCAGGACGGATATGACGCAGTTTGGTTTCTTCAAAATAGCCGACGACATAAAACGAATGGCTATCGACCAGCGCAAATACCGGGTGGCCGACGGCGGCGTAATCGCCGGTGCGGGTCGACAGGTTAGTGACCCAGCCATCAACTGGCGCTTTGACGTCGGTTTGCGCCAGCTGCCAGTTGGCCTGTTCCAGAGCCGCGTTAGCCGCATCGGCACTGGCTTTGGCTGCGGCGACGCTGGCTTTCGCGGCTTCGGCGTTAGCGGTCGCCGTTTTCAGGGCGTTATTGACGGTGTCGAGATCTTCGGCAGAAATAAAGTTTTTCGGTAAATTACGGCGACGGTCGGCTTCACGACGGGCCTTGTCCATATCTGACTGGGCTTTATTCCAATCAGATTTCGCTTTCGCCATATCTGACAACGCTTTGGCATGCTGGGCTTGGGCGGTCATCACCGCAATGCGAAATGGCGTGGCATCGAGACGGAACAGTACATCCCCGGCTTTTACCTGCTGGTTATCCCTGACGTTGAGTTCGATGATGCTCCCGGAAACCTGCGGGGTGATGCTGACTTGTTCGGCGCGAATTTTGCCGTCACGCGTCCACGGAGACTGCATGTAGTAATTCCAGACCAGCCAGACGGCAACCAGCGCCAGGGCCGCGACCAGCAGCGTGGAGAAATATTTCAGTTTTTTCATTGAGTGAGTTACCACGCCACAATCAGAACCAGCGCCAGGCAGACAGCCAGCGCGAACAGGGAAAGATCCATTAAGAGAGGGTGCCAGACGTCACCTGCGTACATCCAGTCGCGCAGCTGGCGATGGGCGAGCAGCCAGATAAGAAAGCCCAGAATCACCGCTTTGAACAGTGGGGGAAAATAGATTGAGGCCCCAACAATCAAATCCTGCAGGGGAAGTCCCGGAGTATTAAGCGTCAGCTTCACGAGCAAAAATCCTTTGCAAATCCAATAGTGCGGCAGAGGGCTGCGATGCGCCAGTATAGTCATTAGTGTAAATCATCCCGTCCGTTAGCGGGGATGAGGCAATACATTTGTTTTGGGCATTTAAATGCTGCACACTATTCTAAAATCAGTATAATAACTTAGCAAGCTAATTATAAGGAGATGAAATTGGAATCGCCACTGGGTTCTGATCTGGCACGGCTGGTGCGCATTTGGCGTGCTCTGATTGACCATCGCCTGAAACCTCTGGAATTAACGCAGACTCACTGGGTTACGCTGCATAACATACATCAGCTCCCCCCGGAACAGTCGCAAATTCAACTGGCTAAAGCGATTGGTATCGAGCAGCCTTCACTGGTTCGTACCTTGGATCAGCTGGAAGAGAAGGGCCTGATTTCGCGTCAGACCTGTGCTAATGACCGTCGTGCTAAACGTATTAAACTGACTGAGAAAGCCGAGCCACTGATCGAAGATATGGAAACAGTGATTCGTAAAACGCGGGGGGAAATTCTCGCGGGCATCTCGCCTGAGGAACTGGATTTGCTGCTGGGGCTTATTCGTAAGCTGGAGCAGAACATCAACGAACTGCAGGCCAAAGACTAGCGCTCAGACCTGAATAACAAAAAAGGCCCTGAATCAGGGCCTTTTTTTAGGTTCATCGCGGTTAAGCGTGAATCAATAGAAAACGGCGGTAAAAGTGGTTAGTTTTGTATTCGCCAAAACACTAACCAGCCACTCAACCGCCGTCTGCCATGAATGCTAATCTTTCTTCCCTCTTCTGGGAAGGTTTCACTGTTGATTCCTTCACTCATCCTGCACCGGATGCTCTGCTTATTACGCTCCGGCCTGACCC
>Ga0207655_1000860_pt1 | contig 32356 bp, 37 predicted proteins | sample KBSM44metaG_FD_184398 | JGI IMG/M metagenome (GOLD analysis project Ga0207655, IMG submission 184398) | Miscanthus rhizosphere microbial communities from Kellogg Biological Station, Michigan, USA - KBS M4-4 metaG (SPAdes) (version 2) | ecosystem: Host-associated > Plants > Roots > Rhizosphere >... | reverse complement strand
AAAAAAAAAATTATATTATTATGTTGACATTATCAAAATGATAATATAAAATAAGAATATAAATAATAAAGGAGATGGAACTTATGTTAGACACTCAATTAACACTTCACACTGATAAATATCAAATCAATATGATTTATGCCCATTGGAAAAGAGGTAATCATGAAAATATTCGCGTATTCGATGCTTATTTCAGAAAAATCCCGTTTGGAAACGGATTTGCTGTATTTGGAGGTTTGGAACGGATTGTTCAGTATTTAAACAGATTACACTTTAGCGAAAGTGATCTTGCGTACTTACGCGAACAACCTGAAAAGTATGATGAAGCATTTTTAGAATACTTAAAAGGATTTACGTTTAATGCTACTGTCCATGCCATGAAAGAAGGAACCCTTGTTTTTCCAAATCAACCTTTGATTCGTGTTGAAGGGACGATTGCAGAAGCACAATTGATCGAAACAGCTCTTTTAAATTTTATGAATTACCAAACCTTAATTGCAACAAAAGCTGCTCGTATTCGTCAAATTGCACCAAATGATACGTTATTTGAATTCGGTACACGTCGTGCTCAGGAAGCAGATGCCGCTATTTGGGGAGCAAGAGCTGCTTACATTGCAGGGTTTGATGCAACAAGTAATATGCAATCAGGAAAAACATTTCATATCCCTTCTGTTGGTACACATGCTCACGCTTGGGTAATGGATTTTGATTCTGAACTAGAAGCTTTCCGCGCATATGCAGAAGTACATCCTGCTAATACAACTCTTTTAGTCGATACGTATAACACATTAAAAAGCGGTGTTCCAAATGCGATTATTGTTGGTAAAGAATTAGAAGAAAAAGGCTATCAATTAAAAGCTATTCGTTTAGATAGCGGTGACTTAGCATATTTATCTATTAAAGCTCGTGAAATGTTAGATGAAGCAGGATTAGATTATGTCAAAATTGTTGCAAGTAACGATTTAGACGAAAATGTAATCTTCAACTTAAAAGCACAAGGAGCAAAAATTGATTCTTGGGGAGTCGGTACACAATTAATCACTGCAGCAGACAATCCAGCTCTTGGTGGTGTGTACAAACTGGTTGCTAAAAAACAAAATGATGGCAGTTATACACCTGTTATTAAAATGTCTGAAAATCCTGAAAAAGTAACAACACCTGGATTAAAAGATGTTTATCGTATCATTAACAACGAAACAAATAAAGTAGAAGGAGATTACATTGCTTTACACGATGAAGTCGTAGAAAATCAAGATTCTCTTTTAATGTTTGATCCTGTGAATACGTGGAAAAAGAAAACCGTTACCAATTTCACTGCAGAGCGTTTATTGCAACCAATTTTTATTGATGGTAAACAAGTGTATGAACTTCCTACAATTGAAGAAATCAAAATTTATCACCAAGAACAATTAACATTATTCTGGGAACAACACTTACGTAAATTAAATCCTCAACATTACTATGTTGATTTAAGTGAAAAGCTGTGGAACGAAAAAATGAATTTACTTGAAAAATTCCGTCAATAGAATAAAAAGAAAAGATTGTTTGACTATCAAACAATCTTTTCATTGCATTGCACCTAAAATGCATTACAATATAAAAGAATCAATAAAAAATATCATTTTTTTTGGGAGGAATAAAATATGAAAATAGGTATTTATGGTAGTTCATTTGATCCGATTACAAACGTTCACCTTTGGACAGCAAGCACGGTTGCACACCGAGCAAAATTGGATAAAGTTATCTTCTTACCTTGTTCAAACAAACGAAAAGATAAACGCATGAAAACAGAAGATGAGCATCGTTGGAATATGGTTCAGTTAGCCATTGAAAACAATCCTAAATTCGTAGCTGATGATTACGAAATGCATCAAGAAGCATGGAAAATTACAACGTATGACACCTTGAAATATTTCAAATCTCAATTTCCCGATGATGAAATTTCATTTATTATGGGCGCTGATTTATTAGTAGATATCGCTGAAGGAAAATGGGGACATGCAGATGATTTAATTGCTGAAAATAAATTTATTGTTATGGCAAGAGATGGAATTGATATGTTAAAAACGATCAGCAGTTCACCTGTTCTTCGCAACAATGATGACGGATCAAAATTCCATTTAATTGATAAAGGATTGGCAATGGAAATCTCATCAACGTATATTCGTGAAGAATTTTCAAAAGGCGGCGAACCGCGTTATTTACTCCCTGAAGAATGTTACAATTATATCAAGACACATAAGTTATATCAAAAATAGAGCGAAAGCTCTATTTTTTTTGTTGACAAGATGAAATTATCTTGTATCATTGTGTCGGAAATTGATGAAAAATACTATATTATCTCTTTGGAGGAATGGACAAATGACAAACCAATTCGAAAAAATCACAGTATCAAGAACAGAGTACAAAAACCAAGTAGCAGCAGCTAAAAAAGCAAACGCACGTAATGTTGTAAACAAAAAAGTATGGACTGTTGCATTAGCAGCAATGTTATCAACTTCTCTTGCAACAACGGCACATGGACAAACAACTTCAACAGAACCAACATTTGAGTATAACGAATCATACGTTTATCAAATTCAACCTGGTGATACCGTTGAAAGCTTAGCAAAATCACATGGTGTATCTGTTCAACAACTACGTGATCACAATGCGTTAACAAGTGATAAACTTGTTCCAGGCACAGAGATTGATTTACCAGATTTAAACAATCCTTATAACGAAGGATCTCCTTTGCATAAATATGTGGTGAAAAATAATCAATCATCACAAACAACTGTAAAGACTCCTGTTACAAAGGAAACAGTTAAACCTGTAACAAAACCTGTCACAAAGCCTGTAACTCAAGCACCAACAAAACCAGTGAATTATAAAGTGCAAGGAGGCGAAACTCTCTTTAAAATTGCAAAAAAATTCAACATTTCTGTTGATGAATTGAAAAAAGCAAACAACTTGACTTCAGATCATCTTTCTATTGGTCAAGGGTTATATGTACCGCTAAAACCTGTTTCTTCTACGCCACGCGCTACGACGAAACCTGTTTCAAAACCAGTGGCACAAAAACCAACTTCAACACCTGAAAAACAAACAACACCAACAACGTCAATAATTAAAAAACAACCTGTTTCAACATCAGGCTCTTACGTTGTAAAAAGCGGTGATAACCTTTGGAAAATTGCTCGCACTTACGGTGTAACTGTTGAAGCGCTTAAAAAAGTGAATCATTTAACAACAAACACATTGTACATCGGTGAAAAATTAGTACTTCCAGGACATGCTGTTTCAACTCACACTTCTACACACGTGTCAGTTCCAAAAACAAAAGAACAAGTAGCAACGAAAGAAACAAACGTTTCTTCGATTACATACGCTGTTCAACCTGGTGATACAATTTGGTCACTTAGCCAACGTTTTGGAATTTCAAAAGAAAAAATCAAAGCAGATAACCGTCTAACATCAGACGTACTTATCATCAAACAACAAGTACAACTTAAAGACATTAACATTCAACAAGTAACAGGAACTGTTATCGGACCATACGATAAAGATGATCGCAATTTCATTGCATTAAATGTAAATGGAAAAACAAAAGTTATTCGCGTATCATTTAAACAAACGCAATTTTTTGAAAAAATTTCAGGAGAAAAAATTACGCTTCGTTATGTTCCAAAAAGCAACACCGTTAAAGATGACGCATTTGTTAACTTTAACTTCGCAAAATAAGACAATTTAATCATTATCCAAAGATCAGAAATTCTTTTTCTGATCTTTTTCTTGGCTTTTTACATTATTATATTGACAATATCAAAACGATAATATAAAATAAGGATATAAATAAAAGTTACTTATTTGGAGGGAAATATGATGACAACATTACAAACTGAAATTATGAATACATTAGGAGTAAAAACTGATATTAATCCAAAAGAAGAAATCAAGCAACGTATCACCTTTTTAAAAAATTATGTAAAATATGCAAAAGCTAAAGGATTTGTTTTAGGTATTAGTGGCGGACAAGATTCTAGTTTAGCAGGAAAATTAGCTCAGCTTGCTGTCGAAGAATTAAGAAGCGAAGGTTATGATGCAACGTTCACCGCCGTACGCCTTCCGTATGGCACGCAAAAAGATGAAGAAGATGCACAACGTGCACTGCGTTTTATTAATCCTGATCGTGAAACAACGTTTAATATTTTACAATCAGTTAATGTGGTAGCAACACAATATCAAGTAGAAGAAGGAACGCCTCTTGCTGATTTTCATAAAGGGAATGTTAAAGCGCGCATGCGTATGATTGCACAATATGCCATTGGTGGAATGAACGGATTGCTTGTTATTGGAACCGATCACGCTGCTGAAGCTGTTACAGGATTTTTCACGAAGTATGGAGATGGAGGAGCGGATATTTTACCTTTAAGTGGATTAACAAAACGCCAAGGTAAAGTATTATTAAAAGAACTAGGCGCAGAAGAAAGCCTTTACCTAAAAGTTCCAACAGCTGATTTATTGGATAATACACCTGGTCAAGCAGATGAAACAGAACTTGGTATTTCTTATGATGCATTAGATGACTATTTAGAAGGAAAAGAAGTTTCTGCTGAAGTAGCAGAAAAAATTGAACAACGTTACTTAATGACAAAACATAAACGTGAACTACCTGTTACACCCTTTGATACGTGGTACAAATGATAAAAAAAGACCTTTATAGGTCTTTTTTTATACCCAACATGATATACTATAGTAATTAACAGTATTCTAAAGAGAAAGGAAGAATATGAAATGAAATGGACTGAAATTTCCCTATGTTTACCTCGCGAAATTACAGCTTTATATACCCAAATCTCTTCCATTCAAAAAAATAGCTGTATTGCGGGTGGATTTTTAAGTGATTTATATATGAAAAAGCCTTATCAAGATGTTGATTTTTTTATTAAATCAAATGAAAAAAAAGAAAAAGAAATTCATAAATGTATGAAACAATTAGGGTACGACTTAGTACGCGATGAAGGAGAAGACAATTTATATGACTTCGCATTTTCTGTTTACACTTATCAAAAAAAGAAATGGAAAATACAATTAATTTTTACACCCCTTGGCATTCAACACGTAAAATATTTTGATTTTCGTTTTCGTGAATTTTTTTATTTTAGAGGTTCTTGTTATGCAACACCAGAGGCTCTTCAAGATATTAAAGAAAAAAAAGTACGATTTGGCGTATCTGTCTTTCCTTTAAAAACACTTTATCGTTTTTTATCTTTTACAGAGCGCTACGGTTTTACACACGATCGCGCAAACAAAGATTTATTTAATCACTTATTTAATCACCAATATTATCGCGAAGAAAAATTTAACCATTTTTTAGCTAAAATACCGAATTCTTTTTTAAAACAGACCTTCATTAATCTTTTTAAAGATCAAGAACTTCTTACTTTGCCAACTTTGACAGATAAAGAAAACTTAACAAGTGGTATAATGGAAAAAATAACCTCTTTCCCTTTACCAAGAGATTTATACGAAAAAGCTATTACACCTAAACATTTTCAATTGCTTCATTCGTTCCCTTATCCAAGAGAACATATTCATATTTTAACTAAACAGCGAACTAAAAAAATTCATTTTCTTCAAAGAGAATTGTTTAAACAACGTGTTCGTTTTGTATCCGTTGGAAAAGGAGATTTTTATCATAAAATAGAAAAAACATTAACTGCTCATGATTCTCCTACGTTTAAAGAAGATATTTTAGATATTTTTGAAGAAGCTAGTGACATTCAACAATCTTTCATTAACACTTTTTATTACGACCTTAGCCAATTAAGAGGATTTGAAACGGCTTTTTCAGAAATTAAAAAACACATAAACAATCATTCCGCCGTAAAAGTTTTTGATCAATTTTCATTTTTGAAAATATACAGCACATCAGATCTTCTTCATTATGCAAGAGGAAACCTAATTATTTACGAGTTTGAATCTCTTGGTTCTTTTGCTTACAATATAAAAACCAAAAAAATTCAGCACGCTACTTCTTGGAGCATTTTGCATACGATAATGGAAGAGTTTCTTTCTTCTTATCATGAACAAAACCATGTATAATTTACATGGTTTTGTTTCTTCCTTCTACAACCGCTTTTAATCGTTCTTTTTTCACATAACGTTCAACCTCTTTAAGTACATATTCCTCTTGTGTTAGATTGGTAATTTCGTAAAGAAATTTATCTAAGGAAAAGACAAAAGTGGTTTTAGAGAGCAATTGAATAGAACAGTCTTTTTGTTGTTGGAACAAAAGAATACTTTTTTTCCTAAACCCTTTTTGATAAAAAGGATCGAAATTTTTCATAATTGTTTCACATTTCTCTAAAAATTGTAACGCTTGCACTGAGATTGTTTGTATTTCGTTAAAAAAGGTTATCCATTCTTTTTCCGAATTTATACACTGTTCATTAATAAATACCCCTTGTACATTCCATTTCATCTCAAAAGAAGTACCTATATCGTTATTTTGAATACTCACTTTGTTTTGTTTTTGTTGAAAGATTATTTTACTTCCTTCCCACAAATCTAACGCTTTTTCTAACCATGAATATATGTTTTTTGTTCGGTTTCCTGTATAATGAATAGGTAGATTTTTATTATAATAATAAATGGTTGAAATAGTAGAAGTTCGAACAAAACAATCCCATGATTGTTCTTGTAAAAATTTAACCATTGCTTCATAAACGGTCGGAAAATAAGGTTTAGTAGAAAGGTGATGATATTTAGAGTTAAGTTCAACAATTTGGTGAACAGGATCGTATAAAAATGAATATAAACAAATGATTTCTTTTGTTTTTTTTGATTTTACGCCAAATACATATTGAAATGAATTAACGCTAACTACATACCATTCTTCTTTTTCTATAAAATGAAAAAATGATTTTTTTATTTTATTCATAAATTCATAGAGTAGAGATTCAAACATATTTATCACTTCCTTTTTTTATTATTTTGATGAAAACAAAAAAATCCCTTATTAGTTAAAGGAGCTTACAATGAAACAAAAATTAACCAAACATTTACTTTCTGCATTGCCACAGAATTCATTGTCTCGAACAATTGGAAAAGCGGCTCGTTCAAAATGGAGCAAAACATTTATCAAACCTTATTCAAAACTATACAACATCAATTTAGAAGAAATAGAAAAACCCATTCATGAATATGAACACATGACTGATTTTTTTACACGTAAATTAGCTTCTGATGCTCGTACCATTTCTTCCGATCAACACGCAATCATCAGTCCTGTGGATGGGAGAATTTCTCAATTTGGTCACATGACAGAAGGAAACCTCCTGCAAGCTAAAGGCATTTCTTACAGCACAAAACAACTGCTCGGAAGCGAACAAGATGCCAAACATTTTCAAAATGGCACTTTCTTTACATTGTATTTAAGCCCAAAAGACTATCATCGCATTCATATGCCTATTAATGGACATATTAGTCATTATACCTATATTCCTGGTTCTCTTTTTCCTGTTAACTCTATTGGTGTAAACGAAGTTCATGGATTATTTACAAAAAATGAACGTCTTATCTCGCTATGTGATACGGAAATCGGAAAAGTAGCGATTGTAAAAGTGGGCGCTTTTATTGTAGGAAGTGTAAAAGTAGATTATGGTCAGATGACAACAAATCAAAAAAAAGCAACTTTCCACACGCAATCCCTTCCGAAGCATCCATTTTACCAAAAAGGAGAAGAAGTAGGTTTATTCGAATTTGGTTCAACCGTTGTCTTATTATTTGAACGTTCATTGGAATTGCCAAATTTTCAGGTAAATGATACAATTAAAATGGGGCAAAATCTTGCCTTTTTCCATTGATCCTATAAAGTAAAAACCAAAAAAAGGGGGATTTTTATGTCCATTATTATTAAAACAACTCATGGAGAAATTGAAGTAGTAGAAGAAGTGATTGCTACACTTTCAGGGATTACAGCAACTGAATGTTATGGTGTGGTAGGAATGTCTTCTCGTAAATTAAAAGACGGTATTGCAGAATTACTACGAAAAGAAAACTTTTCAAAAGGCATCACTGTTCGAAGTGTAAACAATTATATTGAAATTGATTTACATGTTATTGTGGCATTTGGAACAAAAATTTCTGAAATTGCAGCAGGTATTCAAAAACAAGTGAAATTTGTTGTAGAAAATACACTTGGAATTCCCGTTGATAGCATTAACATTTATGTTCAAAGTGTTCGCGTGTTAGATAATTTATAAAAAAAACCTATCTTTTTTGATAGGTTTTTTTATTTCGAGGTATAATTTCTTAAGAGAAACATTCAACATTTTAAAGGGAGTGATCAACATGAAAAAAAGAAGTATTTTTTCAACATTTTTAGTGTCATTTTTTGCTTTTAGTTCCATTGCATTAGCAGATGCCGTACCAGGTGATCAAATCGTTACCTTTGGCGAAAATTTAACCTCTGCTCAAAAAACACAGTTATTAACTGAAATGGGCGCGAATCAAAATGCAACCATCATCACCGTTTCTAACAAAGAAGAACATGATTATTTAGGTAATTATATTTCTCAAGCACAAATTGGAACAAGAGCCATTTCCAGCAGCCGCATTACCCTTGGTGAGTCAAATTCTGGTTTATCCATTGAATCTCACAATATTAACGGTATTACCGACGATATGTATAAAAATGCCTTAGTTACAGCTGGTGTCAAAGACGCTGACATTTATATCACCGCTCCATTTGAAGTTTCTGGAACAGCTGCTTTAACAGGATTATTAAAAGCGTATGAAACAGAAGCTGACGTAAAAATTCCTGAGGAAGTAAAACAAGCAGCAAACGAAGAAATGGTTACAACTCAAAAGTTAGGAGATAGCATTGGCGATCAAAAAGCAACAGATTTAATGAGTTTAGTTAAAGCAAAAATCGCAGAAGAAAAACCGCAAACAAGAGAAGATACGCAAAAAATTATTGATGAATCAGCTGATCAATTAAACATTAATTTAACAGCGAATGAATCAAAAGCGTTAGTGGATTTTTTCGATCGTTTAAAAGAAATGAACATTGACTGGAACGCAGCAAAAGATCAATTGCAACAAGGAAAAGAAAAGTTAATGCAATTTTTAAATGATCCAGAAACACAAAGTTGGATTGCAAAAATTGGAGATTTCTTCAAAAATATGATCGACGTTGTTATTTCTTGGTTCCAAACAGATAATACAACCAATTAAAACCAAAAAAGGTGCTCATGGGCACCTTTTTACTTTTTCATACGCCTTGCCATAAATGTTGCAGCTGTTTTTGCTACTTTCATTTCCATTTCTCCTATCACATGCCCTTCTTTTTTCGGAAGAAGTACGATACTTCCATACACTTCTCCTTCTTCTTCAATGGGAATCATCCCGTAAGCGTGCGTATGTTCAATTCCTTCTACCAAGTTATACACACCCTCTTTTTCTTCGACAAATTCATTTCCACTTTTCATTAAAAAGAACAAATGTTCTCCCACTTTTTTCCCTATATACTCTTTTTTTGATGCTCCAACAATCGCAATCACTTCTTCTTGATCAGTCATCATCACAATGCAATTTAAATGCTCATACATCGTTTCAGCATATTGATGCGCATGTTCATCTAATGTCACCAATGGATTATATCGTTTAAAAATAATTTGTTCGTTGTTTGTATAAATTTCAAGCGGCGCATTTTCTTTAATTCGAAGTGTTCGTCGAATTTCTTTTGGAATTACAATTCTCCCTAAATCATCAATTCTTCTAACAATACCTGTTGCTCTCATTTTCTTCCTCCTTTTTGTTTCTGTTAGTGTTCCCTTGTTTTTTTGTTTTATTCATTCAACAGGATCTTTTTGGATTTAAGTGAATAAAGTATAAAAATGAAAAAGGTGGTTTTTTTATGGTTGCTGAATATATTATCGTATTAGCTGTGGTTGCAATTATCGTTGTAGCACTTGCTCCAAAATTTCAACATTCTTCTTCTCATCCTAACACTCACCCAGAACAAACACTTGATCAAACATTAAAACCGATTAATGACTTTTTGGACCATCACATTCTTCTTATTATCGGTGTAACAGGTTTATTAATTGTTGGATCTCTTTTTATTTTTCCCTATCTTAAAAATCACTTCTTCCAAGAGAAATCAGAAGAATTCGATAAAATCGATGATATGAAAGAAGAAATTGAACCTGTCGCTTTTTCTTTTGATTTTGAATCCTTTCATGTACCCGATAAAAATATTATGGAAAAAGCGCGTCATCTTCATTTAACAATCAATTCCTTACAATCCAAACAAGAAGAAATAGATGAAGAAATGACCTTTCGACTTACGCATGTAGCATCAAAAGAATTTCCATTACTATTACAACAATTTATGAAATTAAATGAAAAAAGCCAACAAACCCAAGCCTCGAAGATGCTTGAATCACTTGAGAAAATTCAAACAAAAATGGATTCCATTTTGGAAACGATTGAACATAAGCATCTTCAAGATTTTCATGAAACAAAAGCATTTATCGATTCCAATCATTCCGTTTAAGGGATGATTTTTTCATTTTCTTATTCATTTCCTATTCTCTTTTTTTCCTTAACCTGATAAGATAAAAGAAAAGTATGCAAAGGAGAGATTTTAATGTCCCAAGAACAGAACGTAAGTTTAGCGAAAACAAACGGCATTATTAAAGAAGAAGAATTGCTTAGATTAAATGATGAAGCAGAAGCCATTGTTCAACAAATGAATGTTCCCGAAGAACTAGAATTAGATAATGTCATTAACTCACTCGGAAAAATAGGAAGAAAAGAACAGTTGGAAGCGAGCAATTCTCTTGAAATTTTAAAACGTCCTATGAAAGAATTAATGGACAATAAAAATTCTGATATCCCTAAAACCCTTCTTCAATTACGTCAGCATGTCGAAGAATTAAATCCTGATAATTTTAGCAAAGGTATAAAAGCATTTTTAAATAAAGTAACAGGTAAAACACCCGTCGCTACATACATAAGAAAGTATCAATCTGTTGAAAGTCATATTGAAGCGATTATTGGTTCTCTTTTAATCGGACGAGATCGTTTAGAAGAAGATAACGTAGAACTTGAAATTATCAAACGTAATTCCCGCGAAAAAATTATGGAACTTGAAAAGAAAATTTATTTAGGGAAAAAATTATTAGAACGCTTAGATGAAGAAGCATTAAAACCTGAATGGATCAACAAACAAAACGCAATTACAAAAGCGAAACGAAAAATCGCCAAACAAACAGAAAGTATGCTTTCGCAAGTATTAATTCTTCAACAATCGATTGCGGGTATTGATTTAATTATTGATGGAAATGAATTGTTAGAAGATCAAATCTTTGATTCGATGACCACAACTAAACATATTTTATCCGTTTCAGCTGGTATTCAAATGGCACTTTCTACACAATCAAAAAATATATCCGCTGTACAAGCTGTAAAAAAAGCAAATGAAGAAGCGCTTGCTCAAAACGCAAAAATGCTTCGTCAAAATACAGAAGCCATTATCAAAAATGCCGAAGATCCAACTATTTCATTAGACGTTCTTCGTCAATCATTTAATGATGTTTATGCTTCTATTAAACTAACAGAAGAATCCAATGAACGAATCGTGCGAAGCAGTAAACAATTTATTGTGGAACTTGATCGATTAAATCTGGAAATGAAACAAAAATTAACAGATTCATAATAAAAAAACGCTACATGTGTAGCGTTTTTTTATTTTTCTTCTAATTTTATTTGTTCTGCAATACTTGCAATATAATGTCCGTTACGTGGTTTTTTTTCTTGTTTAGCATCCCATGCAATTTTAATGGAATGACGAATCGCACGTTCTACACATGAAGAAGTTGTATTATATTTTGTTGCAATGGTTGGATATAAAATTTTTGTAATCGCACTAATTGATTGTGGATCTTGATATGCCATTTCAACAGCATCTTTTAAATACATATAGCCTTTAACATGCGGTGGAATTCCGCTTTCTTGAATCCTTTTTGTTATTTTTTGTTCTAAACTTTCCTCATTTATAAGATTTGTTTTTTTTACTGGTTCACCATGAATTTGGCGAATACGTTTAATTAATATTTCTATATTAAATGGTTTTAATATATAATAAACAGCGCCTAATTCCATCGCCTTTTGTTTTAATTCTTCTTGTCCAATTCCTGTTAATATCACGGTTTTAATTTTTTTGGTTAGCCCTTTTTCATTCATTTCTTCTAAAACACCCAATCCATCTAACTGAGGCATTACCATATCTAATATTAATACATCAGGTTTGGTTTCTTCCATTCGTTTCACGGCACCTTCTCCATGATTAATCATGTCCATAATTTGAATATCAGGTTGTTGTTTAATAAATTCATATAACAATTCAACAAATTCCTGATTATCATCCGCTATCATTAGTTTTATTTTTTTCATTTTTTGACCCCCTTGGTTGACTTAAATTTCGAATACATCGCATTCTATCTATTTTATTTACTTTTATTTTCATTTTTCCTTATTTTTTATCAAAAAAAGATGATAAAAATGGTATAATGAGAATTGTAGAAAAATATATCTTATGAGGTGGAACACATGAAAAAAACCGTATTAAAAAATGGATTAACTATTCTTTCTGAACACATTCCAACGTCAAAATCTGTCACATTAAGTCTTTTTGTTGGTGCTGGTTCTTATCATGAACAAAACTATCCTGCAGGTGTTGCACACTTTTTAGAACATATGTTTTTCAAAGGAACAACATCCCGTAATGCACAACAAATTAATGAAGAAATTGACGGAATCGGAGGTGTGTTAAACGCTTATACGACAAGCGAACGCACAAAATATTATACACTTGTTCCATATCGTCACTGGAAAACAGGAAGCCATGTATTACTTGATATGATGTGGAATGCCACATTTCCAGAAGAAGAAATTGAACGCGAACGAAATGTTATTTTAGAAGAGATTAAAATGTACGAAGATGATCCTTCTTCCTTTGTTTTTGATTTATTAGAGCGTAAAATGCACGATCATCAGCTCGAACGTCAAAGCGTTATTGGAACAGTAGAAAGTGTGAAAAGTATCACGCGAGAAACGTTACTTTCATTTGTTGATGAATTCTATCAATCTAATAATCTTATCTTTGTAGCAACAGGAAATATTGATCACGATGAACTCGTTTCATATGTTCAAACACTTCCAGCAACACGCACAAAAATGAGCTCACCTTCTGTAACGTTTACAAAAACAGCATTTAAAGAGCAACACTTTACATATACAAGAGATCTACAACAAGCGCATCTTGCGTGGGGTTCATTTGGACCATCTGTTTATGAAGAAGATACTACGGTTATGAAAGTAATTGCTAATCTTTTGGGAGGCAGCTTAAGTTCTCGTTTGTATCGTATTATCCGCGAAGAAAGAGGACTAGCTTATTCTGTATCACTTGAATATGCTTCTAAAAGCGATAGCGGTATGTTATATGGTTATGTAGGCACAGAAAAAGAAAAAATTGATGAAATTAAACAAATTATTTTAAACGAGTTTGAAAAATTGAAAACAGAGCCTGTTCCTCAAGATGAACTTCAACGAGCGATTAATTATACATCAGGTTTATTTATGCTTGGACTTGAAAATCATAGTTCATTAAATGAATTTTACGGTGTTCACGCCTTATTAAACACAAACAAAACACCAGATGACTTTATTGAACAAATTGAACGTGTGACAGCAGAAGATATTTTAGCTGTAGCTAATCGTTATTTTTCAAAAGATAACTTTTTATTTGTCGATATTCATTCGTAATCATAAAAAAGATATGCTAAAGGCATATCTTTTTTTATGTCTCCTTTTCTTGATAAATTCTAAATACACTTTACAATAATGAAAAAAGAAAGGTGTGAAAAATATGTCAAATCGCAAAAGCAATCTTTATTCAGAATATCGCCCACTTCCTTGTTTTCATTGTGGAACTGATCTTCTAAAAAACCCAACCACTTCTACTTTGGCATTAGTTAAACAAAAAGGATCCATTAATCCTGCAGTTGTAATCGATCTTTATTGGACATGCCTTGGAGATTGTGAACAAAAAGTGGAAGCAGATTTTCAACAAAAAAATTGTATTATCACCAAAGAAAATTTAGCTTCCTTATCAATACCTTATCATTTTCTTCACTGGACGTTAGCGAATTTTGAACTTATTCATAAAACCTATTTAGTCTATGAACCTCTTGCCTTTTCTCGTTTAAAAGTATTTATTACAAGACTTCCACAGCTGTCATTTCGTGAACACACAGATGAAGATTTTAAACAAATGGAACACTGGGAATAATAAAAAGACGTATTGCTACGTCTTTTTATTTCGCCTGATTATCCGCTTGTCTAAAAAATTCCAATTGTTGATATGTTTTTTCATTCACTTCATTTTTAAATTTTTCAAACGCTTTTTCCGTTGCATCTTCACGTGGAAGGCGCATATGTAATTGAACCAATTTCGTCACTTCTACAACAAATGCTTCTTCATACCCAAGCGCCGTAAGTACGCCCATTGCAATTTGAGCGCTGGCATTTTCATGTCCAATAAAGTTAGCATATCGCTGGTCATCTTTAAAATTTTTCGCCATTGCCTTCCCGATATCATGAAATAATGCTGTGTATTGCATGATCAATTTGTCATTTTGATGGTAATGTTCATTTACATATTTTAATACATGAAAAATATGACGACTTACTGAAAATGTATGATATGTGCTATCTTGAGGAAGCTCATAAATTGCATCAAAATCAGGAATAACCCCTAACGCTTTAAATAACTTGTGATAGTCATTTGCAGGTAAAAGCGTTTCAATCACATCTTTATTGATTCCATTTACTTGTTCTTTAAACTCATCACTCACAAGATAATGCACTTTGTCAAACCCTTCATTTAGTACATCCATAAACGGAATAAACAAGCGCAAATACATCCCTTTTATGACTCCGTACCCTACTGTTCTTTCTCGTTTTTTATCACGATTGACACATGTTTCAAATGGCGTACATATGTAATAACATTCTTTTTGACTTGCTCCTTTAAATTGTTGCAGCACACCCCTTCTTTTTTTTGCACTACTGTTAGTTGCATCGATAATCACATTTATTCCTTGCTTTAAATGCTCTCGTGCTCGTTTATACAGTTCATCAAAGACTTTTCCGTCATTTGGTTTTGAATTTGTTGTATCCCCTGTAATTTCTACATAAATTTGATCGCTTGATAAAATGACAGCTTGTTCTTTTTCCGCTATTTTTTTTGTGTAGGTAGATTTCCCGCTTCCTGGAACTCCTACCATCATAATTAATTTTGCCATAATATTTCCCCCTTTGTTTACGGCGTATTGTTTATTTTATCATATTTTTGTTTTTTCTTTTAGGTACTTTTAAAAAAATTAAAAAATAATTAAAAACCTATAAAAGGGGAGATTTTATGATTATCAATACCAATTTAAGCTCACTATTTACCAATCGAACATTCCACCCACTTTTACAAAAAGGAATGGATGTATTCACTGCAGACATTTTGCATTCTTTTGAAACAGAAAAGATAAAAAATCTAAAAAAAGAAGATGATAAATATTCTACTCTTTTTTCTATGGATGTAAAATTCAACGAAAGTTGGAAAACAAGTAAAATTTCCGTAACATTTGAAAAATCGAACACCTTTGTTTTTACTTTTTTCGATGAACTTTCTCAATGTATTGCAGAAAAATTAGCATCATATTTACAACACCATCCTTCCTTTCGAATTAAATTTTTGTTAAAAGAGTATAAAATTAACATAAAAAAAGATCCAATTAGTGAAATGACAGACGCAATGGAACGACTTTCAAGCGGAAAGCGTATTAATGATGCAGCAGATGAAGCTGCAGGAATTAGTGTTGCAGCTCGCCTAACTTGCCAGATAAAAAAACAAAAAGAAAAATAAAAAAGACTGCTCTTTTTTACACGTGGTGAAAAAAACAGAGAAATTAACGCACAAATTCAAAAACAGGTTCTTCTTTTAAATCAAAAAAAACAATGAATGTCGTTATTTTTGCAACTGATCACGATTCTTCATCTGCTCCTTCTACTGGACCTGGAATTGAACAGTACGCAACATTCGAAGATGCAGTATTCCGTCTATTTCTTTCCAAACTCTCTTTAGTTGAACAAGTCTTTGTTCGAGAAAAACAAAAAACAAGAGCCTAGGCTCTTGTTTTTATCTAAAATAAGGAGTGTTTATGATGTCTAACTTACAAAAAATGAAACAAATTCTTATTTCTTCTGCATTCATCACAATGGAAACAAAGCATATTCGAAATATAAGAAGAGGATTTGGATCGAATTCGATTGAAATTGATCCTGATGTTATAGACACCTTTATTGGTTACGATGCGCCTTATACAATAAAAAAAGGTAGCAAATGCTACCTTTTTTTATTCTTCCGTTTCTTCCGCTTCTTGATTTAATCCAATATCTTTTGCTTTTTTGTAATAATGCATTGTTTTTAACGGATGATAAGGTTTTCCCAAATATTTATTTGCCACATAACCACGAACTTCTCTTGGTACATGCTGATTAATCCAAATCATGTATTCTTTTCGACTGCCTTTTGGTGCTTGTTCAAAATAAGAAGTGATTTCTTTTTCTTTTTCTAGAACATACGCCGTAATACCTTTTGCCACTTTTTTAATACGTTCATGATAAGCGCGCGGCAGCTTACTCATTAAATCGTCAAATGTTTCATCTGCTATTGCTTGAATTAACACGTTAGCAGACGTTTTACTACTTAATGTACGATGCATATACACATAATCATCGCATTTTAATTTAATAAAATGACCATCAATATAGATAATCCATCCTTCTTTTTGGTGAGATTGATAGACTTTCATTTTTTCAAGCAACTCTTCTAGTGTGGTTTTCTCAAAAGTTGTCATTGGTACATCATATGTAGAAGCGATTTGTTGAAGGGTGCCATAAGAAGCTTGTTCACCTGTATAAACGTTTCTCATTCCAATAACATATAATCCTGTTTGTTCCTTGGAGTACACAACGACGTGAGGATTTTCTTCCCCTATGTATTCAAAAATAAATGTGTGGTCTGGATAAGCTTTTAACATGTTGCGATGATTTTCTGTTAAATACTTGTATCCATTTTGAACGCGCCATGATTCCTCTGGATCAAGCGCTTGACTTCCTGATAAGAAGAAATCTCCTTTGTAATAACGAGCACTTTGCATAGAACCATCTAATTTATCCACAATTTCAACGACTTTTGCATGCTTGATTTTCTCCAGTACCACTTCCACTTTGTTTTCTGCAATTTCGTTTAAGTTAAAAAACTTTTTAAAAGGCGTTAATACTAAATCTTCTTCTTTTACATCAATGACAACACTTCGGCACTCACGATAAATACTGTTTTCATTATCAAACATATCCATGCTTTGGTACATGCCCATCAAATTGTATTTTAATAACACATATTGGTTAAATTGTGTTACGTGTAAATGTTCAAAAAGAGTATTGTATTTTCCTTCATTGACAACTTCTATCCATTTTTTAATATCTAATGTATCCAATGTTTGATTTTTCGTTAGATATGCTTTTTTTAATTCCATTACTACTTGATACGGTTGATTCCATTCAAACATAATTTTCCCCTTCTTTCTTTTTCGGTAAGTCCCATTATATCGAAAAAAAGAAAGAAAAAATAGTGAAAAAACTATGATTTTACAAAAAAATACGATAAAATACAGTTTATAAAGAAATTACTATTTTGTTACTGGAAAAATGAAGGGTATTTTTGATAATGTTCGAAAGTTAACAAAATGGATAGAGTTTTTTTGTTTAACGAAAGAGAGGATTCGCTACATGAAATGGTTAAAAGTTTTTTCCGTTATTTTATTTTTAGGCGTTCTTTCAGGAGCTGGTTATTTCGCTTTAAATCACTACTTTTCAAGCAGTATTCATGAAAAAGTAGAACGAGATCCATTCGTTCCAGAAGGAAAAGCAGGCAAAGTATTAACAAGCACAGGTAATAGTAATGTAAATGTTAGCAAAGACCCATTTGCTATTTTACTATTAGGGAATGATGGAGATGATATTTCTACAGGTCGTACAGATACGATTTTAGTGGGCGTTGTCAATCCGAAAAAAGAAAAAATTACCCTTCTTTCTATTCCTCGTGACACACGTGTACCAATTGCAGGTCATAATCGCGAAGATAAAATCAACAGCGCGTATAATTATGGTGTTGCAACAACGATTAAAACAGTAGAAGACTTTTTACAAATCCCAGTTAGCTATTATGCAACCGTTAACTTTGAAGGATTCCAAGACGTTGTAAACGAGCTTGGTGGTGTAACAGTAGATGTTGAAAAAGACTTAACGTTCCATGATCGTATCAAAATGCGTTATTTCACATTACATAAAGGAACACAACATTTAACTGGCTATGAAGCTCTTAATTATGCACGTTTCCGCGGTGATGCTGAAGGTGATTTTGGTCGTAACCGTCGTCAACAACAAGTGATTTCAGCTATTTTAGATCAATCATTAGATTTCCGAAATTTAACGAAAATTACAAATTTGCTTGATATTTTAGGTGATAACGCGAAAACAGATTTAGATTTAAAAGAAATCGCGAAATTAGCTGTTAAATTCCGCAACTTAGATGGAAGCGATGTTGATTCTATTAAATTAAACGCTTATCCAAAAATGATTGACGGCATTTCATACGTACTTGTTGATGAAGATGAAAAAGAAAAAACGCAGCGTGATTTACAAACATTACTTAAAGGAAAAGAAGTAAAAAGCTCAGATGAATCAAACACAAAATAAAAAAGAAGCATAGCCTTTGGCTGCTTCTTTTTTTCTTCTTTGTCTTTTATTGATTTTTAAATGCTACCATGTCTTCTTCATTCCCTTTTTCATATGTATCAGATGAAAGGTGAGACCATGATTTTTTCTCTTTTGACGGATGTTTTTGAAATTCATTCCATTCATTTTGATTTACTGATACAATGAAGAAACGCTTTTCTTTTTTCTCTTGATCTGTCATTGTAAAAATCATAGCTGGTTTTCCATCTTTCTTTTTAATATGTTCTACTTTTTCAACGATAGGAAATTTTTCACTATATCCTTTTATCCACATAAATCCTTCTAATTGCTCTTTTGCTTGGGTTAATGATAATGCTGGTACTTTTATCATTGCCTCCTCTTTCCCACAAGCACTTACAACCATTGTTAAAAGAATCAATACCATAATAGTCATTTTTTTCATCTTCTCTTCCTCTTTTCTCCGTTAATGTTACTTTTAGTATAAGTTTTTTTCGGGAAAAATCAACAAATTTCTTTCTCCCTCACGCCTCTACGAAAAATATGGTATAATTGACTTTTGAGGAGGGATTTTTTATGCCAGAATTACCAGAAGTAGAAAATGTAAAACGAAAATTAGAACCGTTAATTTTAAATCAACACATTGTTGATCTTGATGTATATGCCGATCGCATTATTCGTACACCAGATGTTGCTCAATTTATTTCACTTGTCAAAGGACAAACCTTTAGAAAAATAGAACGAAAAGGAAAACATCTTATTTTTGTATTAGATAAAGGCTATATCGTTTCTCATTTACGTATGGAAGGAAAATATGATTATACCGAAACATCCACTGAAAAAAACAAACATGATCATGTTCTTTTTCATTTTTCTAATGGATTTGATTTACGTTATAATGATGTACGAAAATTTGGAACCATGGATTACGTTGCACACCCTAATGAAGTAAAAAGCGTCGATGAATTAGGTCCAGAACCGCTCGATGATACGTTGTCAAGCGAGTATTTACTTCAAGCATTATCAGTTAAAAAATCAACGATTAAACATGCGCTATTGGATCAAAGTGTCATAGCAGGTCTTGGGAACATATATGTTGATGAAGTTTTGTACAAAAGCGGTCTTCATCCTGAGAAAAAAGCAAACAGTGTAACCAAAAAACAAGCAGCGACTCTGATTACTTCCATTCAAGAGATTATTTCTCTTGCAATTGAACAAGGAGGATCTTCTGTTCGAAGTTACAATAGTTTAGGAGAAAAAGGTTCGATGCAAATTCTACATCAAGTATATGGGAAAAACGGAGAATCGTGTCCTGCTTGTCAAACCTTGATTGAAAAAAATCGCGTCGCAGGAAGAGGTACTCATTTTTGCCCTACTTGTCAATTAAAATAACGAAGAAAACTCTTCGTTATTTTTTTAAAAAATTGATAAAAAAAAGGTTAAAATTTGATTAAAATTACCTGTTTTTTATCTTAAACTCTTTTATTTCAAGGGTTTCAAGCTTTTTACCTTAAAAAGGGAAAGTTTTACTTTTTTTAAACTATGTTCTATACTAAGATGTATTAATTCTTATTCGTTTCCTTTGAGAAACAGAAAGGCGGAATATGGAACAGTATCTAATAAAAGCAAAAGAATGGGTTTCCCGACCTCTTATAAAAGGGATTTTATATTTTCTTTTTTACTTTTTAATTTTAATGGCACTACTTTGTTTTAATGGTTTTAAAATTACACATGGCACATTCATTTACAACGAATTTTAAAAGGAGTTTTTTTATGAACCTTTATGAAACATTGCAACATTTATCTTTAACTCAACCTTCTACACTCGCATTTTCATGCCCAGAAGGAACACTTACATATCGTGATTTAGAAACGCACTCTAATGCACTTTCTGTTTATTTATCAACCCGCTTTCCTCATAACAATAATCCAATTGTTGTGTACGGTCACATGGAACCTGAAATGATCGTTTCATTTTTAGGCGCCGTAAAAGCAGGTCATCCTTATATTCCTGTTGATGCTTCTTTTCCTTTAGATCGTGTTCAACATATTATTACCAGTTCAAACGCTTGTTTGTTAATCGATTTAACGAATTTATCATCAACGCTGGAGGTAAATATTCCGCGTTTATCCGATTTAGCGGAATGGGAACATATCTTAACGACTCATCAAGGTCAATCACTTTCTTCTGATTATTTTGTGAAAGAAGAAGATACGTTTTATATTATTTATACTTCAGGAAGCACAGGAAATCCTAAAGGCGTTCAAATTCCTTATTTTTCCTTAAAAAGTTTCACAAAATGGGCAATTAATGATTTTTCATTAGTTCCTTTCCAGCATTACTTAAATCAAGCGCCTTTTTCTTTTGATTTATCTGTCATGGATTTGTATCCTTGTTTACTAACAGGGGGAACACTCCATGCACTGCCTAAAGAATTAATGATTCAACCTAAAAAAATGTTTGAATACATTCAATCATCATCTTTACAGATTTGGACATCCACTCCTTCTTTTGTAGAATATTGTTTGGCAGAACCAAAATTTTCATCAGAGCATTTCCCAACACTTCATACCTTTTTATTTTGCGGAGAAGTGCTTTCGGTTTCAACGGCTCAATTATTAACATCTAGGTTTCCTTCTGCACGTATCTTTAATACCTATGGTCCAACAGAAGCGACGGTTGCTATTACAGCAATTGAAGTAACAAAAGACGTCTTATCTACATACGATGTTTTACCTATTGGTCAATGTAAGTCCGATTGCGAAATACGCATTGTAAAAGAAGACGGAACCCTAGCATTAGAAAATGAAAAAGGAGAACTGGTTATTTTAGGACCAAGCGTTGGAAAAGGATATCTAAATGAAGACGAAAAAAACAAACACTCCTTTCCACTACTTGATGGAAAAAAAGCCTATAAAACAGGAGATGCAGGTTATCTACATAACGGTATGCTATTTTATGGAGGAAGAATGGATCTACAAGTAAAAGTCAATGGGTATCGCATGGAAATCGAAGAAATTGAACATCATCTTAGAGATGTTTCCTATGTTCAATCAGCGATTGTCATTCCGATTTATAAAGAAGGGAAATGTGATTATTTAACAGCTCTTTTTGTGGCTTCTTCTCACTCTTTTGAAAAAGATTATCAATTAGTTTCTGCTATTAAAAAGGAATTAGCTAAACAGATCCCTTCTTATATGATTCCGCGTACATTTGTTCGAAAAGATTCATTACCAATGACGCAAAATGGAAAAATTGATCGAAAACGTTTGATACAAGAGGTTGTGAAATGACGCCTTATACAAATATTTACTATTTTATTGCCCTTGTTTTTCTTTTTATTCCCATTTTGATAGCAGGGTTTCGTGAAAAAAAACTACCCGTTTACTCTTTTGTTTTAACTCTTTTTCTTTTAAGTTCTATTTATCTATCAAGTTTGGCAGAATTTTTATCTTTTGTATGTTACATCCTTTGGCAAATAGGGATGGTTAATGGCTATCATGTTTATCGAAAAAACAAAAATGCAGCAGGGATCTTTTATTTGCTTATTTTTCTTGCTCTTTTGCCTTTATTACTGGTTAAAGTTATTCCATTTTTTGAAATTCATACGACCATTGGTTTTTTAGGTATTTCTTATTTAACGTTTAAATCTGTTCAAGTGCTTATCGATTTACGAGATGGGACGTTAAAAGATTATCGTTCGGTTGATTTTATTTCATTTTTGCTATTTTATCCGACGATTTCCTCAGGACCTATTGATCGTTTCAAGCGTTTTAAACAAGATATGACATCTATTCCCACGAAAGAAGAATACCGCTTACTCGTCTTTCAAGGAACAAACAAAATCTTTTTAGGATTTTTATATAAATTCATTATTGCTTCTTTTTTAAACGCCAATGTTATTCAAACACTTTATGTACAAGAACATTCTTTTTTACCGACTGTTATTTACATGTACGCTTATAGTTTGTATTTGTTTTTTGATTTTGCAGGGTATAGTTGTTTTGCCATCGGCGTTAGTTATTATCTAGGTATTAAAACACCTGAAAACTTCCATTTACCTTTTTTAAGTCGAAATATCAAGGACTTTTGGAATCGCTGGCATATGTCCCTTTCTTTTTGGTTTCGAGACTACGTGTATATGCGTTTTGTCTTTTTATTTACAAAAAAGAAATGGATTAAAAACCGATATACCGTTTCCTATTTAGGTTATTTTGTGCTATTTTTATTAATGGGACTTTGGCATGGTCTTGCGCTTCATTACATCGTTTACGGTCTTTATCATGCTGGTTTAATTATTGGATTTGATGTATTTGATCGATGGAATAAAAAACATAAAAAATGGAAAAAAACCAAATGGACGTATCCTATTTCTTTATTGATTACGTTCCATGTTATCTGTTTTGGTTTTTTACTCTTTTCAGGTCGATTATTTTAATTTTTGGAGGAATTTATTATGACAAACGTACAAGAAACGGTATTAACTATTTTAGAAGAAATTTGTGGAACAGATGCTGTTCGAGAAGACTTGAATCTCCCTTTATTTGATGAAGGGTTATTAGATTCATTTGGTTCAGTTGCTTTATTAGTGGAAATTGAATCACGGTTAGGAATCACTGTTGGCATTTCTGACTTTGATCGTGATCAATGGGCAACACCACAACTAATTTTGGATCGTCTGGCAGAACTTCAATGAAAAAAGTGTCGTTTATCCCTTTATTATCGGCATTATTTGCCTTTGTAATTTTACTTATTTTACCTAATCAGTGGTTAACACCACTGATTAGTTATCATACAGTGGATAAAGCGTCATATGACCTTGATCCTGATATATTTCAAGGTGTTCAAGTTCAACGAAAAATGTTACAACATAATGATTTTCTTCCGATTTATGGCTCTTCTGAGTTATCTAGGATGGATCCTTTTCATCCTTCGAATTATTTTCATGAAAATGACGCCAATATTACGCCTTTTTTAATTGGTAGAGGAGGCATGCAATCACTTGTTCACTTTTTAAATTTCTCATCCACAAAAGACGAACTAAAAAATAAAAAAATTGTTTTTATTCTATCTCCTCAATGGTTTACACCTAAAGGAATAGATGATGCTCATTTTGAACCAAATTTCTCTACACAACAAGCATACGAGTTTGCTTTACATTCAACACTTAGCCCTTCTCTTCAACAAAAAGGAGCCAAGCGATTACTTGAATTTGATTTTGTTCAAAAAGATAAATTATTAAGCACCTTGCTAGAAAATCAAGCTCATCCTAATGGAAGCTATCAAAAGAAAGCAACGTTTGTTTCACCTTTGGCTCATGCTTTTTTAAATGTATTAACCAAACGAGATCTTATTTTATCTGTATTTAATATGAATATGCGTCATTTACATACGAATACTTCTCTTACCAAAGATGTTTCATGGGATGAATTAAAGAAACATGCTTCAACTTATGGTTCCGCTCATACGAAAACGAATTCTTTTGGTATTGAAGATCGTTATTACAACTTCCGAATCAAAGATTTTGTGCCAAAATTAAAAGGTTACCGTAAAGGTCAATCTTTTACTTCTTCTCCTGAATATAACGATTTACAGCTCACATTAGATGTTTTAAAAGAAGCAGGAGCCAAACCATTGTTCATTTCTGTTCCTGTTAATGGGAAATGGTATGATTACGCTGGATTCCCTAAAGAAGGAAGAACGAAATACTATCAAAAAGTCAAAAAACAAATCAAAGATGAAGGATTTCCAATTGTCGATCTTTCTTCTCACGAATACGACCCTTATTTTATCAAAGATACCATGCATCTTGGATGGAAAGGTTGGGCGTATATTGATGAAGTACTTGTTTCATTTACACAAAAAAGATAAGTCCTTAAGCAGGACTTATCTTTTTTCTTATTGACAAAGAATAAATGCCATTTATAATTTGATTGTATGAAAAAAATTCCATTTCAGGGAGGAACAAAGATGACAAACAGTTCATTTTTACAAACATTTACAGATAAAACAACAAGAACAATGATGGATGCAGCAATGAAAGGATTATCGAAAGGAGCATTTAAAGTTGAAACAAAAGGATTGGAAAAATTAACATTTTCAGGTCCTACGATTATTATGCCTAACCACACATCTCTTGTAGATGTTGCCGTACTAGCTGATCAACTTCCAGATGACGTTTGGTTTGTATCCAATACAGAAATTGCGAAAAAGTATGAATGGTTCATGAAAGGAAGAAACATTCTTACCGTAGATCCAATGAATCCATATTCAGTTCGAGAAATGGTGAAAGTTGTAAATGAAGGAAAACCGCTTGTTATTTTCCCAGAAGGAAGAATTACGATTACAGGTGGTCTGATGAAAATTTACGAGGGGACAGGATACATCGCTATGAAAACAGGAGCAACTATTTATCCTGTGACCATTGATGGTCTTGAGAGAAGCGTATTTTCTTATTTAAAAGGAAAAACAAAACGTTCTCTTACACCAAAAGTAAATGTCTTAATTGGCGATCCTTTTACCATCACCAAGAAACAAGGTGTATCGATGCGTATTCAAAAAGAACAAGCAGCAGATAAAATTTTACATGTGCTTCAAAAAGGTCGTTTTGAAATTCAACAAAAAGAAAACGTTAATTTGTTTAATGAGTTGTTGCATGCTTCTCAGATTTATGGAGAAAAAACACGTATTAGTGAAGATCTAAGCAGTCATGCACGATATAAAGATTTGATATTAAAAACGTACGTGTTGAGCACAAAATTTAAATCGTTACTTCAAAATGAATCACGTGTTGGCGTATTATTGCCAAGCGCAAACGGACACGTTGTGACGTTATTTTCATTATTTCGTCTTGGTATTACACCCGCTATTTTAAACTTTAGTGTCGGCAAACAAACCATTCAAGACAGTTGTGAAACAGCGGATTTAAAAACCATCATTACATCAAAAGAATTTATCCGACAAGGAAAATTACAGCATTTGATTGATGCATGTGTTGAAAAAGGACTTCGTATCATTTATATGGATTCTATTAAAGAAAAAGGTAAAAGCACTACCATGATTGAAATTGATCACGTGAAACATCCTATTACAAAAAAAGAAATGATCACAGGTTTACTTGATTACACTTTGCGAAAACGTTCAACAGCAACCGATAATGAACTAGTTCTTTTCACTTCAGGAAGCGAATCAAAACCTAAAGGTGTCGTTTTATCGCATGCCAATTTACACGCAAATATTTATCAAGCACGAAGTGTCATTGATTTTACAGCAAGTGATAAAATCTTTAACGGACTTCCAATGTTCCATTCATTTGGATTAACAGCTGGAACTATTTTACCTATTTTATTAGGTGTTCCTGTTTATTTATTTCCAAGTCCTATTCGTTACAAAGAAATTCGCGAATTGATTTATCAAAAGAAAGCAACCATTATGTTTGGTACTTCTACGTTTTTAGGTGGATATGCCAAAGGTGCAAAAGCACTCGATTTCCAAAGTATTCGTTATGCGTTTGCAGGCGCTGAAAAAATGCGTCCTGAAGTTGCTAATCTTTGGTTTGAAAAATTTGGTATTCGTATTTTTGAAGGATATGGCATTACAGAAACAGCTCCTATTTTATCACTAAACACACCTCAAGATTATAAAAAAGGATCCGTAGGTCGTTTACTACCTGGTATTCAGTGTAAAGTGGAGTCTGTCGAAGGAATTGAAACAGGCGGGAATTTATTTGTTAAAGGACCAAATGTGATGAAAGGATATCTCCTTCATGGTCAAGGATTTGTTCCTGCCGAAGAATGGTATAACACAGGAGATATCGTTGAAATCGATGAAAAAGGGTTCGTTTCTATCACTTCTCGTTTAAAACGATTTGCCAAACTTGGCGGTGAAATGATTTCATTAAACCTTGTAGAACAATTAGCGATTGACTGCTTTGAATTTGAAGGATTTGCAGCTGTCAATATTGCTGATCAACGAAAAGGTGAACGCATTGTGTTATTTACAACAAGTCAAGACAGTCCAAAAGAAAAATTACGAGAATACATTGTCAAAAATGGTCATTCAGCTCTTTTAATGCCATCTGAAATTATGCGTCTCAACAATCTTCCTTTACTAGGGAGCGGGAAAACAGATTATGTTTCCTTGAAAAAAATAGTCGAAAAATAAACACACAAAAAATCCGTAACTATTTACGGATTTTTTAACATATTTAGGTCATCTTAGTCGAACCTCTTTTATAGAATTATATAAGGGAGGTTTTTACATGAAGTCCATTAAAAAGCCATTAAACGCACTTTATTTTACACAGTTTTTATCCGCTTTTTCCGATAACATGATTTACTTTATCGTTTTGTCCCTCGTTGTCAAAAATCAATTGGTTGATTCTTCTCACGTTTCAAACTATATGGGAGTTGTTCAATTAGGTTTTTTATTTGCGTATGTTTTGCTTGCTGCTTTTGTCGGTCCTTTAGCTGATAAACATGCAAAATCTCATATTTTATTACTAGGAAACGCCATAAAATCACTTGGTATATTCTTGTTGATCATAGGAATCAATCCCATTATCAGCTATGCTATTGTTGGAATAGGAGCTGTCATTTATTCTCCCGCAAAATATGGTATATTACCTGAATTAACGACAACAAAAGAAGAACTTCACCATGCCAACGCCAAACTTGAAGCCTTTACAATCCTTTCGATTTTACTTGGAGGTGTCATTGGTACATTACTTGCAAAAGTGTCGATTCCTATTTCCATGACTGTCACTCTTATTCTCTACGTTATTTCTTTATTTGCTACGTTTTTGATTCCGAACATAAAAGGAGATCCGACAGTGTCGTATAAACGTTCCTTTATTGACTTTTTTTGTGATTTTAAAACCTTGCTTTCTCTACCAAAAAGCCGATTTTCTTTAGTTGGAACAGGTTCGTTTTGGTTATCATCTGCCACACTTCGTGTTGCATTTCTTGCTTGGATTCCACTTGTTTTATCGTTTCAAGCAGATTCGATTTGGGTTTCAGGTTTAGTAGCAGTTACTGCTATAGGTATTGTGATCGGTTCCTTTTTAACACCTAAAATTATCCCTGTTCGTCGTTTTTACAACGCTTATCGCTTTGGTTTATTACTTGTAGTAGTTATTTTTCTTCTTAACTTTGTTCCTACTACTTACACCTTAGCACTTTACTTTACCATTTTTATGTTGTTAGCTATTGGGTTTATCGGTGGCGTATTTGTCGTACCTATGAATACAGCCATACAAGAAGTAGGAAAAGAAACCATTGGTAACGGAAGAACCATTGCCATTCAAAACTTCGTTAACAACTTAATGATGATAGTTGGTATTGTTTTTTATAATTACCTTACCAATACTTCTGGTCATGGACCAGGATTATCTCATCCTATTGCGATTAATTTTATCGGAATCATCGTTTTGATCTTTGTTTTATATTTACTCACTCAATTAAAATCATTAAAAAAAGATGCGTAGAGCATCTTTTTTTATTTACCATTTAAAGGGAATCAATCCGCAAGGAGGAAAGCTTTAAAAGAAAGAGGTGATGAGATGTTAGAACTTTTTACAAATCCGTTGTTTTGGTTTATTGCTGCAATCTTTTTATTAATCATTGAAAGTGTGTTACCTGGAACCTTTTTCGCTGCGATTTTTGCCGTAGCAGCCGTTGTAACAGGAATTCTTTCTCTTTTTGTCTCAAACAGTTTGGTCCTTGTTCTTCTTTTTGTAATTCTTTCTCTTGTTGGTATTTTTGTTGCCAAACCAATTTTAGAAAAACATTTTAAAGTAAACAAAGACGTAAGACTTTCCAACACAGACGTGTTAAAAGGTAAAACAGGAAAAGTCATCAAAGAGATCCCTGAACACGAAAAAGGACGTGTAAAGGTAGGACATGAAGACTGGTCTGCTAAACACGTGACAGGAGAATCCATTAAAGAAGGCGAAACCATCATCGTTCGAAAAATTGAAGGAGCTACCCTACTTGTAGAAAAGTATGTTAGTGAAGGGGGAGAGTAAATGCTTATACTGATTGGAATTTTATTCGTTGTATTAGTTATTTTAGGATTTTCTACAATTAAAATTGTGAAACAATCCACCGTAGGAATGGTTGAAAACTTAGGAAAATTTAATCGTCAGATTAATGCTGGGTTTAACATTGTCATTCCGTTTATTGAACGTGTTTCTACATACGTTGATCTACGTACACAAGTATTAGACTCTGATCCTCAACCTGTTATCACAAAAGATAACGTAGGTATGAGCATTGACACGGTTACATACTACCGTATCACAGATGCATTTAAATCTGTTTATGAAATTCAAGATTTAGAAAATGCCATTTTAAACATCACAGCTACGACACTTCGTGATGTAATTGGTGGACTTGAACTTGATGAAACTTATACATCTCGTGATCAAATTAATGCTCGTTTACGCCAAGAATTAGACGAAGCAACAGATGCTTGGGGAGTAAAAATTGATCGTGTAGAAGTAAAAAACATCAATCCTCCAGCGGATATTCGTGAAGCAATGGAAAAACAAATGCGTGCAGAACGTGAAAAACGTGCACAAATTTTAGAAGCTGAAGGACGCAAAGAATCAGCGATCCGTCAAGCTGAAGGTCAAAAACAAGCCCAAATTTTAAATGCTGATGCAGATAAAGAAGCGCAAATTCGTCGCGCTGAAGGGGAAGCACAAGCAATTGAACGCGTAGCAATCGCACAAAAAGAACAAATTGCATTAATTTATAGTGCATTAAAAGAAGCAGATTTAGATGATAAAATCTTAGCATATCAATCGATTAAAGCACTTGAGAAAATTGCTGAAAGTGACAATAAAATTCTTGTTCCTTATGAAGCATCTGCACTTATGGGCAGTTTCTCATCCATTAAAGATATGATGTCAGATAACAAAAAATAAAAAATGCCTTCGGGCATTTTTTAATAAAAGGAGTGACTACTATGAAGCTAAAAGATGTACAAGACTTTTTAAAAAAGATTACGCCAAAAGATAGCTATAAAGATTACTATGATCGAGATTTCCAATTCAAAGAAGTCATGATCCAAGGAAATCTTCAGCAAACATTAGAACTTCATTTTTATGACGATGAAGACCAATCAACAAATTTTGAAGGTCTTGTCCCAGTCCAAAATTATGTTCGTTTTCAAGGGAAAAATTATTCCGTTAAAGAATGCGCTATTGAACTTATTTCTTTTTGGTTTTATACAAAAGAAGACACAAAGCAACTTGTTGAAAAAATATATGATTTAATGAACACGGAAGAAATGGATATCTTTTCTGTCAATCATTACTATGGAAATTTTATTTCAGACGATTATTATTTATTCAAAAAAGGAAATGTCATGTATTCTTTGTCTTTAGGCGCTAATGATTAATAAAAAGGAACCTTTGGTTCCTTTTTATTGTATAATAAGATTGTACCATTCATTCCGTTATTAAAGGATGTTTCTATGTTAAAAGACCAAAATAAACCACTTTTATATTTACATGTTCGTCATTTTTATGAAATGACAAACGGTAAATATGGTATGTTGGATTGCAAACGAGCACTTATTGAAAATATGGGCGATGTTGAAAAAGCAATTCAATATTTAGAAAAAAGAAAAAATAACACATTTAGAATTTGAAGGAGATGGAAAAAATGAATGAAGTGATTAAACAAATTTTAGAACACCCTTACAAAGATGAAACGATGAAAAAGCAAGTATTTATTGCACGCCGTTCCAAAAGCACACGCATCCAAAAAAAAGCGTTCACAAAATTACTTTATACGTTTATGAAGGAAAAACCCGTTAAAATTGTGACAAAAGTAGCTTTAGATCGCAAAGGAAAATATATTGGAATATTAGAACGAATCGAACCTGACACTGAAAGGATGATGAACCATGTTTAATTTTGAATTTAAGTGGTGGGAAGCTTTGTTGCTCGTTTTTCTCATGATTTTTTGGAATATTGTCGCATTTCCTTGTTTCTTACTTCAACGAATGAGAATAAAAGCAAAACGTTATGCCAATTGGCTTAATAAAATTGGCGCAGATGAATTAACGATTTATGATATTTACGTATTCAAAGATTAATAATATAATCATAAAAAGACATATCATTACGGTATGTCTTTTTCGTTTTCATATGTTAAAATAACGCTACAACAGTAGCGTTAGAAAGGAAGATTATATGAAAAAAGCAGCTATTACATTTGACAAATTAACACGTTTATTTGGTGCTTATACTTCTGTTTACGGAAAAGGATTGAATATCTATACGGACGAATTTTTAAATGATTGCGAAATCCCTTATCTTCGCGTTTCATTTTCATTAGACAAAGATATGCATTTCCCGAAAGGAAAAAATCACTATTACTACGTGCTTCTTACCGATTGCCTAGCTGTTATTCCTTATTATTTTAAACATTTCGGTAGTTTTAATATTATGAACAAAATTCAACGAGTTCAAGCTAGCGAAATAAACGAACTTCGTTTACAAAAGCAAAAAAATGAACAATTGGTGCTTTCTATTGAACTTTCCTTAGGAGAACCTGCACCTAATCCTACAATTATAAAAAAGAAACAAAAAGCGGAAATGTTGTACCAAGAAATAGAACGTATTCAACACATTTTGGACACGATTGAAAATCAACCATCTCTACATCCAAACGATGTTGTCTCGTCTCTACAAATTAAACACGCATTTTCTTCTTCTATTTTTCTACCTTATATGAAAAAGAAAGTAAACAATGACATCATCCCAACTATCATCAAGAAAAAGAATCTAGATCCAAATGAATTTTCGTTAACACTTCTTTCCATTCATTTTGAAGTAGAAGAAAACAAAGATAAAAAAGATCTTTATTCGTTTATTGGGACATTTAAACTTATAAACGCAAAAAGTAATCAAGCAGTTGTTTCAGACATATTTCTTGGTTCTTTCTCTTCATAAAAAGACTTTATATCGTTTTAACGAAATATTCTTAATAAGGAGGAATTTGATGAAAAAACCGCTTAAAATTATTCTTTATTCTGTATTAGGACTCATCGGTATTGTTTTTTTAACGTTTTTGCCAGGTATTATTTTAGGTTTATTTATGATTTCAGGGGGGTGCGGAGATGAAGTGATTCAAACCATTCCACTAGAAAAAGGGAAAATAGAACTTCATCAAGGAAATTGCGGCGCTACCACCGACTTTACGTACGATTTAAGATGGAAGACTACCAATAAAAAAAGTAAATCTCTTACTTCCTTAGAATTATCGTACGGAGAACCTTATTTTAAAGTTTTAGAGGAAACAAAAAACAAAATTGTTATTTCCTACAGTCCAGGAACAAAATTGGAAGATACCCATATAAAAATTGATCAAAAAGACATTTATTTTAAAAGACGAACAGTTAAAATTAATAAACCGACTGATTTTCTTTCCTTGAAACGTTCTTTAAAGGGCTTAGATTTGAATTTTTACATTAACA
>Ga0207655_1000858_pt1 | contig 32384 bp, 19 predicted proteins | sample KBSM44metaG_FD_184398 | JGI IMG/M metagenome (GOLD analysis project Ga0207655, IMG submission 184398) | Miscanthus rhizosphere microbial communities from Kellogg Biological Station, Michigan, USA - KBS M4-4 metaG (SPAdes) (version 2) | ecosystem: Host-associated > Plants > Roots > Rhizosphere >... | reverse complement strand
AATCCGAGTCGCTGTCAGAGTCAGAATCGCTGTCAGAGTCCGAGTCGCTGTCAGAATCCGAGTCGCTGTCAGAATCAGAATCGCTGTCAGAGTCAGAATCGCTGTCAGAATCCGAGTCGCTGTCAGAATCAGAATCGCTGTCAGAGTCCGAGTCGCTGTCAGAATCCGAGTCGCTGTCAGAATCCGAGTCGCTGTCAGAGTCCGAGTCGCTGTCAGAGTCCGAGTCGCTGTCAGAGTCCGAGTCGCTGTCTGAGTCCGAGTCGCTGTCTGAGTCGCTGTCTGAGTCCGAGTCGCTGTCAGAATCCGAGTCGCTGTCAGAATCCGAGTCGCTGTCAGAATCCGAGTCGCTGTCAGAGTCAGAATCGCTGTCAGAGTCCGAGTCGCTGTCAGAATCCGAGTCGCTGTCAGAATCAGAATCGCTGTCAGAGTCAGAATCGCTGTCAGAATCCGAGTCGCTGTCAGAATCAGAATCGCTGTCAGAGTCCGAGTCGCTGTCAGAGTCAGAATCGCTGTCAGAATCCGAGTCACTGTCAGAATCCGAGTCGCTGTCAGAGTCCGAGTCGCTGTCAGAGTCACTGTCAGAATCCGAATCGCTGTCAGAATCCGAGTCGCTGTCAGAATCCGAGTCGCTGTCAGAATCCGAGTCGCTGTCAGAATCCGAGTCGCTGTCAGAGTCAGAATCACTGTCTGAGTCGCTGTCAGAGTCAGAATCACTGTCTGAGTCGCTGTCAGAGTCAGAGTCGCTGTCAGAGTCAGAATCGCTGTCAGAATCCGAGTCACTGTCAGAGTCAGAATCGCTGTCAGAATCCGAGTCGCTGTCAGAGTCACTGTCAGAGTCCGAGTCACTGTCAGAGTCCGAGTCGCTGTCAGAATCCGAGTCGCTGTCAGAATCCGAGTCGCTGTCAGAATCCGAGTCGCTGTCAGAATCCGAGTCACTGTCAGAGTCCGAGTCACTGTCAGAGTCCGAGTCGCTGTCAGAGTCCGAGTCGCTGTCAGAGTCAGAATCGCTGTCAGAGTCAGAATCGCTGTCAGAGTCCGAGTCGCTGTCAGAGTCAGAATCGCTGTCAGAGTCAGAATCGCTGTCAGAGTCAGAATCGCTGTCAGAATCCGAGTCACTGTCAGAGTCCGAGTCGCTGTCAGAATCCGAGTCGCTGTCAGAATCCGAGTCGCTGTCAGAATCCGAGTCGCTGTCAGAATCCGAGTCGCTGTCAGAATCCGAGTCGCTGTCTGAGTCCGAGTCGCTGTCAGAGTCCGAGTCGCTGTCAGAGTCCGAGTCGCTGTCAGAGTCCGAATCGCTGTCAGAATCCGAGTCAGAGTCAGAATCGCTGTCAGAATCCGAGTCACTATCAGAGTCCGAGTCACTATCAGAGTCCGAGTCGCTGTCAGAGTCAGAATCGCTATCAGAATCCGAGTCGCTGTCAGAGTCCGAATCGCTGTCAGAGTCAGATCCAATATCTACAATGACTACTGTTGGTAATGAATTATTCCCTGCTGGGTCTGTCGCGATTGCCTTAACTTCATCACCATCATCTAAACCAGGATTTGGCACTGTCCAAGTTCCATCTGGACCAGCAACAACTGTGGTTTTGGTGCCATCTGGGTAAGTAACTGTGACTGTTGAACCTGGCTCAGCTGTACCTGTAATAGGATCTGTTCCATCAATTGGATCTATTACAGGAGCTGCTGGTGGAATAGCATCTACAACGACGACCGTTGGTAATGAATTATTTCCTGCTGGGTCTGTCGCGATTGCCTTAACTTCGTCGCCATCTTTTAAACCAGGATTTGGCACTGTCCAAGTTCCATCTGGACTCGTAACAATTGTGGTTTTGCTGCCATCTGGGTAAGTGACTGTGACTGTTGAGCCTGGCTCAGCTGTACCTGTAATAGGATCTTTTCCATTAATTGGATCTATTACAGGAGCTGTTGGTGGAATAGCATCTACAACGACGACCGTTGGTAATGAATTATTCCCTGCTGGGTCTGTCGCGATTGCCTTAACTTCGTCGCCATCTTTTAAACCAGGATTTGGCACTGTCCAAGTTCCATCTGGACTCGTAACAACTGTGGTTTTGCTGCCATCTGGGTAAGTGACTGTGACTGTTGAGCCTGGCTCAGCTGTACCTGTAATAGGATCTTTTCCATTAATTGGATCTACTACAGGAGCTGTTGGTGGAATAGCATCTACAACGACGACCGTTGGTAATGAATTATTCCCTGCTGGGTCTGTCGCGATTACCTTAACTTCATCACCATCTTTTAAACCAGGATTTGGCACTGTCCAAGTTCCATCTGGACTCGTAACAACTGTGGTTTTGGTACCATCTGGGTAAGTGACTGTGACTGTTGAGCCTGGCTCAGCTGTACCTGTAATAGGATCTTTTCCATTAATTGGATCTACTACAGGAGCTGTTGGTGGAATAGCATCTACAACGACGACCGTTGGTAATGAATTATTTCCTGCTGGGTCTGTCGCGATTACCTTAACTTCATCACCATCTTTTAAACCAGGATTTGGCACTGTCCAAGTTCCATCTGGACCAGCAACAACTGTGGTTTTGGTACCATCTGGGTAAGTGACTGTGACTGTTGAGCCTGGCTCAGCTGTACCTGTAATAGGATCTTTTCCATTAATTGGATCTACTACAGGAGCTGTTGGTGGAGTAGTGTCAGGTTTTACTGAAGATTTACCATTATTACTATCATTATCATTCGCCCACCACAAAATTCCTGCAGCAGTTAATGGTACTGATAACCATGCCCATGGCGAGCCTGCACCATCATGATAAAGTAGTGGTTCTATATCATCTATATAACTATATGTGATATTTTCTAATAATGCGCCATTACTATCTGTAAATTGCACCCAAACTAATTTATGGTTGCCATCTTCAAAAACTAAACTATTATCAGTTGAATAATTACCGCCATTAAAAAAATCAACTATTACAATTTTATCACCATTTTTTAAAGTGATAATTGCATTCCTACCATCTTGTTTTATTTCAGAAACATCATCTTTATTGACCTTTATTAAAACTACGGATGCTTCTGAAAGTGAAACATTATCTTTTGTTGTGGTTTCTAAGACCTTATGGCTTTCCTTAGAAACAACTTGTATTTCTGACATATTTTCTGCCCCTTAAAGGATTTTATTTAAATGAATCCAATTTAAAGCTCTTAAATAAAAAGAGCCCAAACTATGGAATAAATTAGATAAAATAAAGGCAAACCTCAACACAGAAATAAATTATATACATGAATTTCATCACACAAAAAAAATAAAAATGCAGTATATTTTTTAATCTCAATTATTAAATTAGAGATATTTATTAATTTTCAATAGTTTATTTTGTTTTAATGTATAAAATACATTTATTAGACTATTATGTTTTAAAATCCAAATAATAAAATTCATATTTTAAAATAATAAAAACATTTTGAAATAAGTATGAATTTTTATATTAAAAATTCATACTTATATTTTAAAATTTATCTTTCGCGCAATGCTTCTTTTACTTTATTAAATGGTTTTAATAAATAATCCAATATTGTTTTCTCACCTGTACGAATATCTACAGTCGCCACCATACCTGGTGTAATTGCAAATGATTTTTTTTCTTTATTATAAAGTTTGTCAGAATCCGTACGAATATATACTCTATAGTAAAACTGATCTTGCTTTACTTCATCTCGAATAGTATCAGGAGATATCACTGTCACTTTACCTTTCAATCCTCCATAAATTGAATAGTCATATGCTGTAATTTTTACTAGTGCTTCTTGTCCGGGATGAATAAAAGCGATATCACGTGGCAAAATTCGAGCCTCAATCAAAAGCTTTTCATCAATTGGAACTATCGTCATAAACTTCCCATTTTGCGGTATAACACCGCCATGTGTTGTCACCGAAATTTCTTTCACAACACCGCGCACGGGGGCTCTAAAAATAGCCCGATCCAAACTATCGGTCCTCCCCACAACCACTTGTTGTTGAGTTTGGATATCCATATTGGCTTTAGCTAATTCTTCCCGTGCTTTCACATAATATTGATTTCGAACATCATTCATTTTATTTTGTAAATCATTTGCCGAACGACGCAAGCGTAAAACTTCAACTTCACTCGCAGCTCCTTTAGCAACCAATGGCTCAGTCATAGTTAACTCTTGCTGTACCAACTGTAAAGCCTCTTTGTACCCTTTCAGGGTTTGCTCCACATCCTCTCGTCTAGACTGATACAGCGCCGTTTCTTCACTTACCAACATTGAATCTGTTGTAACAATCTTAGGGAAAACTAATGGTGTTCCATTCACTTCTGCACGTAAACGAGCTGCTGTTGCCTGAGCTGCCACCAGTAAAGATTGGGATTCACCAACATTTGATGCAAAACGAGTAGGATCTAACTGTGCCAGTATTTCACCTTTTTCAACAATATCACCTTCTTGTACATTTAATTTGGTGAGAATTCCCCCTTCCAAAGATTGTATTACCTGCTCTTTAGAAGAAGGGATAACCTTTCCTACTCCTGTAGATACTTCCTCAAGTTTAAATATCCAAGCCCAAATACAAAAAATCAGAAAGCCAATACCTACAATCCAAATGATTAAGCTCACACGGGGTAAAGATGGTTCAGTATAGGAAACATTCATTGAACGATCTTTTTCTTGTTGCTCGCTCATGAATCATCTCCTTGTTTAACATTATTGTGTTGAATAGTTGATTGACTTAATATCTCGTCTCTTGGCCCATCCATGACAATTTTTCCATCATTAACGACAACAATGCGATCAACTAGTTCTAAGACAGCCCGGCGGTGAGTTGCAACAATAAGCGTTCGATGAGCTAACCAATCTTTTAAGTGATCAATTAGTTGTTTTTCTGAGACATCATCAATGGAAGCTGTAGGTTCATCCAGCAAGAGGATATTTGGTTGACGAATGAGTAACCGAGCCAAAAGAAATGCTTGTTTTTGCCCTCCAGAAAAACCAATACCTCCCTCCAAAATCAGATGGTCAAGTCCTTCCTTCTTTTCTTGAATAAAAGCAAGAGCTCCTGTAACAGTCAAAGCATTTAATATGTCATCGTCTGTTGCTAAAGGCGCACCTAGGGTCAAATTTTCTCGAATCGTGCCGTAGAACAAATATGCATTCTGATTGAGTAAGCCCATATCACGTCGTACATCAGATGGATCTATTAAAGATAAATCTAGACCATCGAGATGAACTGCACCTTGATTGGGTTCCTGCATACCTGATAGCAATTGCAACAAAGTAGACTTACCTGCGCCATTACGACCTAATATGGCGACTTTTTCACCTGATCGAATTTTTAAATGACGAATCATAAGACTCGGTTTAGGATCCTCATCTCCATATTGAAACAAAACATTCTTTAACTCATAGTCCCCATTCAAAACAGGCTTGTGAACTAAATGAGAACGCTCAGCTTGATCAATAGGTCGCTTCATCAGCTCATCTAAACTTTGTTTCGCTATTTTGGTCTGCTGTAAACGTCCCAAGATTCCTGTAATCTGGGCAATTGGAGCGAGCATTCGTGATGACAAAATTGAGCATGCAACCAAAGCACCCGTTGTCATTTCACCATCAATGACAGCAAAACAACCCACTAAAACAACCATAGCGTATGTTAAGCCCTGAAGTTTTTGCGTCCAGGCCATCAAAGTGCCGACAATTTTACGTTGCTTCATCCCGATATCAGCGGAAATCTCATTCATATGGTTCCATTGATTTTGGAAACGAGATTCTGCCCGCAATAACTTGATATCTTCTATACCCTGAACCACCTCTACTAATATTGCATTTCGAATAGCCGACTCACGCATCCCCTCTTGTGCTAACTGCGCCAATTTTTTCTGTACCAAAATTGCGGGTAAAATCATAAGCGGGATAACCAACAACATCACCCAAAATAGATTTCCACCAATGAAAGCAAAAATGAACAGAAAAAGAAAAAAGAAGGGTAAGTCAGCAATTGCACCAATTGTAGTTGAAGTAATAAGTTCTCTAACACCTTCCAGTTCACGGATTTGAGAAATAAAACTACCCGTCGATTTTGAGCGATCTTTATTTTTAATTCTTAGTGCATGTCCCAAAACGCGATCTGAAATACGTAAATCAGCTCTTTTACCAATAATATCAGACAGATAGACACGAGATACACGTAATACGAATTCAAAGATCGCCGCAATTAATACCCCACCAGCTAATACCCATAATGTTGAAATAGATTGTGAAGGTACGACACGGTCATAAACCTGCATAGAAAATATAATGGTTGCCAATGCCAATATGTTTGCAATCAAAGAGGCAAACATTATATCTATATATCGCTTCCAATCGCGTAAGGCAATCGACCAGAACCAATTTTCTTGATATGGCTTAATATATTCATCAATGCGAGCATCAGGAATTGAAGTCTCTGGCCGCAAAGTGTATACATACTTGATTTTATCTTTTAATAAATCTATATGAATACTTTGTGATAAACCTTGATCACCACTAAATTGAATATTAACATTTCCTCGCTTATCTGCTTTATCAACGACCCCAACTTGTCCATCATTTAGTTCAAAAATGACAGGTAAAAGCCATGGGTTTAAAAGCTCTACAGAAAAATTAGATTTACGTAGATTTAATCCAACCTGACGGGCGATCAATAGTAAAATGTCATCCAGCTTTTGGTTTTGATTCCATTCCAATTGTAAGCGAATTCTTTCTTCTGATGGCTCAATCCGATAATACTTTGCAACCGTGAGTATTGCTTGTAACCAGGGTTGATAATTTTTTTTTGTCGTCATGGCTGAACTTCGAACCCCTGAATTGAAATATTGTTTAAGCCATAAACTTGTCGCGAACGACCTGTTGCGGCAATATACTGAACAATACTGTTATAGATGTCATAACGTGCTGTCTCGAGCTCTGTATTTGCACTATGGATTGCTTGTTCAGCATTAAGTAAATCAACCAATGAACGTGTTCCCAGCTTATATTGTTCCTGATATAGCTCTCGGGTCCGAACGGTTGTTTCTTGTCTATTTGCTAAAACTTGTATTTGGCGCTGTTTGTTTTCAATTTGTTCACGACTCGTTCTAATCTGATTTAGAACATCTCGGTATACTGAGTTCACTTCTGATTTGGCAGCTTCTTCCGCATAACTCGCCATTTTAACTTGCGAAGAATTAGCCCCCCCTTGGTAAAACTGACTGGTCGCTTCAAGCATAATGGAACTATAAAACCCATCATCTCTACCATTATTCGGATTACGACCATTTAAGGCCTGATTTAGCGAACCTTTAACCGCAAGCGTTGGATAACGAGTTAATCGGGTTTGTTCTTTTTGGGCTTTTGCAACTTCTACCTTAGCTAGAGCTACAATCATTTTAGGAATGATATTAAATTGAGGTTCACCATATAAATCAGATTGCATAACAAGATCGTCAGGAATCAGCCAAACCTTATTAAAAATATCTACACCAAGAAGAATGCGTAAATGTTGCTGATATTGGCGTAACAAAGATTGTTGAGCAATTAAACTTGATTGCGCTGACTCTAGATAAGATTGAGCTTGAATTGGGTCAGCTTGACTACTGATTCCAGCATTTGCGCGTAAATTTGCGATATCCTTAATTCGTTGAATACCCGTTATTTGTTGCTCAGCAATTTTATTTAATCGTAAATAGCGCTGAATATTAATAATAGTTTGGGATGCATCTAAAGCGATATCATCAATACTGACTAAGACATTTGCTTGTTCAAGTTGTACCTTAGCTTGCGCTACTGAAACTCCAGACTTTATTTTCCCGAAATCATAAACCATCTGGGTTGCATTTAAACTGAGTAACTGGCGGCCACGCTCTCCTGTTGTTAAATCTCCAGTACTGACTCCTCCTGATAATTGCGGATAATAACCAGCTTTTGCAAAATCAACGCCTGCATTTTCTGCTGCTAAATTAGCAATCGCCTGTGAAATATCAGGATTCTGTTGAATTGAATAATGGATAGCATCAATTAAATTAATAGAATCATGTGTTAAAATATTAGGTACAGTAGGAAAAAAACCTTCATTTCCAATTTTTTGAAATTGACTTTGATCTACTTGCAAATTGCTTAGTTTTTGCAACTCAACAAATTTATAACTTTGATCAGTTTCAGGAGCAAAAAGTTGAGAAATTTTATTCTTTAAATTTTTCTCTGGTTTGGCTAATATCATTTCAGCCTTCACAGTCGATGCAATAAAAATAATATAGAAAATTATAAAAAAATTACTCGTTAAGCTAATTATAAATAGAAACTGATTTTGGTGAAAAAACGTATTCCTCATTGAACTTCTCATCTTTTAAAATATTAAAAAACAAGAAAATAGCCAGCTTATATCCATGAATTTTAAAACCTTACTTCTTTTATGAAATTTTTTAGAGAATAATTTAAACTAAGAACAAAAAAACATATGCTTCAAAAAAAAGTAACTAACACCAACACAACTTGTTATTTTATATAAAATTTAGTTGATTAAAAGGTGTTTAATACACCAGAAGCTTTAATGCACATTTAAAACAGATATATTTCATAAATCAAAAAATGATCATATTGAGTGAATAATATTTTTATTGAAAGTTTCTTCTCCCTTTGAGATAAAGCTAGAATGAGAAAGGATTTCACGTTGATTTATAATTTTAACAATCGCTTGTGAATGATGCCTAAAAAACAAACTAAATAGAATTATCATGATAAGATAATACATATTAATACTAAAAAGCTGTCATTTAATTTAAACAAAAAGCATCTACTTAAGACTTAAAATATTTCACATTCAGAATAAAACATATAAACCAATTAATATTAAAGATAAAAAATAACTTCTAACTCTAAATTAATATAGCTAAAAAAATTTTTACAAGAGGCTCAATATATAAATTAATTTTTATTACTTCAGATTATTAAAAAAAGATTAACTATTATCATCCGGCTCCTTATAAAACTTAATTCAAAATCAACATCTATTTGATTTTTATTCAATATTAGCAAAAACAGTAAGTACGGTTTAAAAAAATCCTAAACTAACAAGATAAAACTAGTATCTTTTTAAAGCGAAGAAACTAATAAACACTACTATAAAAATATTTAAAAAATTTTATTATATTTAATGAAAAGCTGACTTAGGACTTAGAAAATCGATAAATCGACTAATATTGCTGAGAAAAAAACTACTATATTATTTTAAATTTCAAGTAAAATCAGATTATAATCATCTTAAATTTAGTTTTAATGACAGTTTAAATTCGTCACATGATTCAATATTTTTATATTTAAGGTACAGCTTTAACCATACTATAATTAGTTTCTAAACGATCTACCGGTAGCGGCATGCCTAACAAATAACCTTGTAATTGCTGACAACCTAAGCGTTTAAGAATCTGCGCCTGTTGTTCAGTTTCAACACCTTCTGCCGTCACCACCAAACCCAAACGAATCGCCAAATGAATAATACTTTCTAAAATGATTTGTTCTTTTGAACCTTCACACAAATTACGGATAAATTCTCGATCTATTTTTAATTCATCTACTGGTAAATCTTTTAAATACAAGAAACTCGAATGGCCCGTTCCAAAATCATCAATTGCCAGTCGGATACCTAAATTTCTTAATTTCTCAAAGGTTTGAATACTGTCATCAATATGATGCATCGCTGTAGATTCAGTAATCTCAATAATTAAATTACCATTCTTGACATGGTATTTTTGAATCAATTTTTCTAAAGTTTCAATCAAATGCTTATGTTCAAATTGCACAGCTGAAAGATTTACGGCGATGGGACCAAAAGCATATTTTTTATCTTCCCACTCTTGAATTTGCTTACATGCTTTTTCTAAAGCCCAATAACCCATACGAATAATCAGACCCGTTTGCTCAGCACCATCAATAAACATGCTCGGTGCAAGTAAGCCTAGGGTTGGATGCTTCCAACGGATTAAAGCTTCTACGCCACAAATTTGGTAGTCGGCTGTGAATTTAGGTTGATAAAATAGAATAAATTGTTGTTCTTCTACTGCTTTATATAAATCATTGATGAGTTTAGATTGACTTCGGCTTTGGTGTTGTTGGTCTAAAGAACTGCTATAAACACTAAAAGTATTACGACCCTGCTCTTTCGATTGCATCATGGCTGAATCAGCATTAATCAATAAATCTTGTAAGTTCTGCCCATGATCTGGAAAAAATACAATTCCAATGCTGGCAGAAATATTGATTTCTTTACCTGAAATTTGAAACCCATCTTGTATTTTTTGTAAGAATAATTCAGCAATTTCTTCAGCTTCATTACGATTAGAATCTTCAAGAATCAGAATGAACTCATCTCCACCAATACGAATAAGTCTTTGTCCGTCCTTGAGCAAAGGATATAAACGCTGTGCGAGTTTAACCAGAAGTTCGTCACCTATATGATGACCAAACGCATCATTGACTGATTTAAAGCGATCTAAGTCAATATAAATAAACGCAATTTTAGTCTGTATTTCTTTATAACCTAAAAATAAAGCATCTGTGTATTCAACTAGAAATAATCGATTTGGAAGTTTAGTCAGATTGTCTTGAAGTGCTAAGTCTTCAAGCTCTTTATTGGCTTGTAATAACTGTAAACTACGTTCTTCTAATCTTCGTTCTAAAATCGCTACACAAAAAGCAGAAACAAGGATCAAACTCGCTACAAAAATAATGGTAAACAATAAAATACCTTGTCCTTCGTGTAGTTGACTTCCAAAATGTTTTTCATGCACCGATGAGATCGTCGCTGCAGCCATACCAATATAATGCATTCCCACAATGCTGAGCGCGATCATGATCGATACAGCAATTTTATAGAGCATCTTATGATTAAAAGAATTCTTATATTTAAAGGCGAGCCAGAAAGACAATCCTGAACCACTTATAGCCATGATGACTGAGAGCATCACTAAAATAACATCATAATCAACTTGTTGATTTGGAATATTTAAACCCAGCATGCCGATATAGTGCATCCCAGAAATTCCCAACCCCATCAACAATCCACCCAAAATCAGCCGTACAATAGGCAAAGTTTCTTGAGTTGTCAGCCAAATCGCAAAAGTCGACGCCAATGCAGCAATAATATATGAAATCACTGTGAATGTTAGATCAAAGGAATAACCTTGTGGTAGATCACAAGCCAACATTCCGATAAAATGCATTGCCCAAATTGCAAACCCAAAAACCATGCCACTCAAGCATAATATAATTTTTTGTTGGCGAGGCGAATGTTGCGTAAATATGAGTTGTTCTAATGAAATAGCTACGTAACAGATGATAACTGCAATACATGCAGAGCCTATTACGAGATTACTATCATAACTCATATAACTCATAAAAATTTACTTCCAGTAATGAACCTATTTTTGTTATAAGCAACCTTTATATATACAACCTAAAATTGCGAGAAGGTTCACCTTTTTTAAAGAGCGTTCGTTTTACTTAAAATATCACTATCCTATTGAACGTCAAGTTATTTTTTAAATCGAAATAAAAAAGCATACCCGAGATATGCTTTTTTATTTTACCTAAATAGAATTTTTAGTTATTTACTTGTTAGATGTGCCAAATCTAACAGAACGTTGGCAGCTTCATTCACAAAAGTCTCTTCTTCTGGCAAAGCTGGGCGCTGGTTTACTTTCATTTTTGCTCTCGACTCAGCCAAAGCATCCAAACTTGCTTGGTAGCTTTCCCAATTTGAATATGGTTTTAGTCCTGTTTCAGTACGGCGTTTGTTCTCTGCAGCCAATGTTCTTGCTTCAAGCGCTATTAACTCCGCTTTACGTTTATCAATATCTAGAGAGATTCGTTTCTGATCTTTAGCTTCTTGAGCAATCGCTTTACGCGTCTCTAAATATTGGAACTGAGAATCGCCTGCCGTACGAACTTTTGATTTTTCACCAAGCTGTGCCACATAAGGTTGAATTGAACCTTCACGTTTAAATGGCGCAGTCGGAATCGTATCCCATTTCAGGGCATTTTTCGCTTTACGCTCACCAAACTCTTCATCGTAAATATCAACCAATTTGATATCTGGTATCACACCTTTGTTTTGTGTGCTTCCACCTGTAACACGATAAAATTTACGCTGAGTTAAGGTCGCTTGACCATAAGCAAGACTATCTAATTGAACTTGTGCAGTTCCCTTACCTGTTGTTGTGCTCCCTAAAATAACTGCACGATCGTAATCTTGGAGTGCAGCAGAGTAAATCTCACTGGCAGAAGCTGATGCTAAGTTAACCAAAACAGCCAAAGGTCCTGAATAAGTTTGAGCACCACCGTCGGTGTCTTCAAACACACTCACATTCCCGTTACCGTCACGGATTTGAACCACTGGGCCCTCTTTAATTACCTGCCCAATCATTTTGGCAACTTCTTCTAAAGAACCACCTGGATTATTACGCAAATCAATAATAATGCCTTCAACATTTTGTGCTGCAAGTGACTTCAATGCTTTATTGGTATCTTCTGAAACAGAGCGATATTCAGTCCCTGCACGACGTGCACGATAGTTCAAATAGAAAGATGGTATTTCTAAAACACCAAACTTATGCTTTTTACCATCACGTGTAAGTTCCACAGTCCGTGAACGGACACCAGCATCTTCTTCTTGAATCACATCACGAGTAATTGTGACAACTCGCGCTTGGCTCATAGAGGCACCAGCAGCTAACAATTTCACTGAAACTTTGGTTCCACGTTTCCCACGTATCAATCCAACAATTTCGGAACTTGGCCAGCCAATCACATCGACCATCTTATTGCCATCTTGTGCAACACCAATAATGCGATCACCCGATTTAACCTGTCCAGTCTTACTTGCCGGCCCACCATCTACAATAGTTTCAATCTTGGTGTAGTCTTCATTACCACGCTCAGGACGAATCGAAACACCAATACCTTCAAGTTGTAAGGTGGTTTGACGATTCAACTCCATGGCATCAACAGGTGGAAAATAATTGCTGTGCGGATCGTAGGTCAAGGTCATTGCATTGAGGATACGTTCCAGCACATCATCACTCTTGGTTCGTCCAATACGCTCTAGTTGGCGGGTATACCGCTTGGTAAGCGTTTGAACCGGTGTAAGATCTTCTGATGCGGCTAAATCCTGACCATTGGCCAATGTTGGATCATCTTTTAATGCTTTTTGTTTGGCTTGATCTTCTTGCTTAGCAATAGTGAGATTGATTAATTGCGACACCAGCATTTTACGCCAATAGTTTTGCAACTCGGCTTTGCTTGCAAAAAACGCAGCTTTTTCACGATCGGCATCAATAAACTCATTCGGTTGATTTAAGTTCTGTGTCTTTTTGAGTTCAGCCAATTCAAATTCATAAAATTCTTTTAAACGCGCTCGATAATGCGCATGAATCGCAAATGGTCCAGACAAATCACCTGCTTTTAGTTTTGCGCCAAGTGTTGCACCATACTGTTTTTTATATTGTTCAATTTCTGAAGCTAAAAATAATGTGTGCTCTGGATCGAGGCTATCAATATACATGTCTAAAATACGATTTGATGTGGTTGCATCTAAACGCATATTCAAATAATGCTGACGGTCAATCAATGTTGCAAGTTGACGTGTCACTAAAGCTTGATCTTGTGAAGGATGAATCGATTGAGACACGTTTGTAGCATTGGTTTCCGCCATTGCCTGATTGATGGTATGGGTAAAGAATAAACCACCTGTTGCAAGTGCTATAGCGCAAGCGAGAGTTTGAATTTTCATAAATTCTTAATACTTCCTTGGGTTTTCCAATTTCTATATCGTTTTTCAATCTGAACTCAACAGTTTCAATATCTTAAACGACTTTATCTGTTTATGTTGTGTAGTTTTAGCATAATCTGTACTGACTAAGTGTAGCAAATCATTGCAGAAATCGGGTATTGTTTCCCAGTTTAAATAAATACAACCGTGGATTCCTATGATCGGCGCATTGATGCTTGATATTGCAGGCACAGAACTTACTCAAGAAGATATTGAACTATTACAAACTCCGCAAGTCGGTGGCATGATTTTATTTTCAAGAAATATAGAATCACCTGCACAAGTTCGCGCATTAACCGATCATATGCGCCAAATTCGCCCAGACATTCTTATTGCAGTTGATCAAGAAGGGGGGCGAGTACAACGCTTAAAACAAGGGTTTACTCTACTACCAGCTATGGGGCATTTTGGTGAGCTTTACTTAACTCAACCTGAAAAAGCATTAACACTGGTTGAACAATGTGGTTGGCTCATGGCAATTGAAGTGCTTGCTGTCGGGATTGATTTTAGTTTTGCCCCTGTTTTAGATCTCAATGATATAAGTGATGTGATTGGCGATCGCGCCTTTGCAAAAAATGTACAAGATATTGTGCCACTAGCTAGTGCATTTATGAAAGGGATGCAACGTGCTGGTATGGCAACTACAGGCAAACACTTCCCTGGACATGGTTCAGTTAAAGCAGATTCTCATGTTGCTGCAGCAATTGATCCACGTGAATACCAAGATATTTATAATAATGATATGCAAAGTTTTATTCAGCTACAAACCCAGCTGGATGCACTTATGCCTGCACATGTTATTTATGAAAATGTAGATCCAAATCCTGCGGGCTTTTCACCCTATTGGATTGAAACGATTTTACGTCAAGAACTTCAATTTGATGGTGTGTTATTCTCAGATGATTTAAGTATGCAAGCTGCTTGTGTCGCAGGCGGAGCAGACGCACGTATCCGAGCTGCTCTCGAAGCTGGTTGCGATATGGGCTTGGTGTGTAATAATCGTGAATCAGCATATATTGCATTGGCTGGAATTAACAATCTACCATTACCAAATCAAGCACGTTTACAACGTATGCGTGGCAAAATTCCAGATATCACCATTGGTGAAAAATTTGAGCTTGGAAATGAATGGCAAACTGTCAAAAGAGTCATTGAAGAATTTAAAAATTCACTTTAAAAAGAATAGAAACACATCTATATGATGTTGATCTAGAAAAATTAACATCTCTTTCTTTTTATAAAAAGAAAGAGAAAATTTTAAGCTTTTTAACAGTTTAAAAAGCTTAAAATGCATATCTCTAAATAGTGCATTGGGAAGGATAAAAAAGAAGAACTGAGTAAAATTAAATTTTAGTCTTCTTTTTAATTGTTTTCGTAATCATCGAATTAGAAAAAATATAAGTTAAGGATAACTATGTCAGACCAACAACTTTCAAAGCACCGCCATATCTCATTTACAGCCCATTACACAGGCTATATTTGGTATAAAATGGGAATTTCTCATCCATTATTTGCTACATCAAAGGGTAAAACTTTAGCGATGATTGCCCATCCAATAGAAAGTTGGGGAGAAAAATATGTAGGCGGCAGTATGCGTACCACACTCAAACAACGTCATACTATGTTAGATGAGCGCTTAGCTAAACTGATCGAACAGTCTCCTGACTTACAAGTATTAGAAATAGCCGCAGGACTATCACCAAGAGGTTGGTGGTTTAGGCAACATTATCCCACGATTGATTATCGTGAATTAGATTTGCCCGATATGGCAAAAACTAAGCAAGCAGCGCTTAAGCAAATTGATAACGCGAGCCCAGATGTATTGTCTGTAGATTTATTTACAGACGATTTTAAAAAAGCCTTTGACGTATTTGATCCCCAACGACCGCTCGTTGTGATCAGTGAAGGTTTAATTAACTACTTTACCAAAGCACTTTTACAACAATTGATTCAATCGATTTCCCAGTACGGACAAGACTTCAAGAGCTTACATTATCTCACAGACCTCTATCCTGAACCTGTAAAAAACAAACTGGCTAAAGTGATTTGGAATAGCAGCAAGCTATTAAAAATCATGTCTCGAAGTGCTTTTACCTTTCACTTTATCAATCCAGAACAAGTGAAAAATTTTATCTATCAAGCTGGTTTTCAAAAAGTTGAAGTAATCCAGCCTAGTTCCTATTTTAATAAAAATTCAATTGAACACGATGCTGAAGAACATCTAGGTGATTTGGTGTGGATGATTGATGCACAACGATAAAGCAATCATTTGTTGCTATGATCGAGACTTGAACTCCTAACTATAAAAAACCAGTGAAAAAGACTGGTTTTTTAACAGAATAAACCCTGACTACCTTAAAGCTACAGCATTTTCTTGTTCAATACACACCGGTACTGTTTGAGTTTGGCGCGCGATAAAGCGTAATAAGCGATCTGCATTTTCAAAGCTACCATGCTTAAATAGAGCCCGAACACCAAATTCAGATGTTTCAAAAATCAAACATTCAATCGCAAACTCACCTTCATCATCACTTAAGTTTAAAGCCAAATCACGGGTATGTTCATTGACAAAAGCTAAATCCTGTTGATGATCAAGGCTTATCAATAGACCAAAATAATTTAAATCAATCACATCTACCTGTATCACTCTATTTGAATGGCGGTGGCTCAACTGGCGATGCGGATCAAGCACTTGAATACGTTGTTCTCCACGGCGCTCGATATGTTGCATTTGTTCCCGTGTGAAATTAACAATGCCATCTAGCCCTTGAATAGAATCACCTTTTAAATAAGTAGTGAATAAGGTCATGGTTTCTTTACGACGCTGTAATTGTGGAACATGATCTGCATTGGCAATCATTGCAAACTGCATGTCTGGACATTGCAAAGCAAAGTTTGCATTTTCATGGGGTAAGGTAAAACTGTCGTATTGACCACATGCCACCAGCGTATTGACTTGAGGGACCGGCACATGGTTTAACCGCAATAAGCGATTACAATTGATTTCATAACGTTCTTGTTCTGTATGAGAAAACTCAGCCATTTGCTTAAAGAACAATCTTTTTGCTGTAGGCGACATTCGGGTTTTGTCTAATTTAGCATGATTGACTAAATACAAAATGACCGCTTGACCAAACTCCCCCATACGTTGTTCTTTCATCAGCATCAATGATTCTTCTAACAGCATCCGCCAGCTTTTACGCGTTTCTTGCATGACGCCCATCAGGATCATTTTCTCGACCAATTCTGGACGTTGATCAACAAAAAATGAAGCAATCACAGAACCTAAAGATATCCCCACCACGGCAACCTTTTCAATCGCGACAATATCAAGCCACTGTCCCAACATACGAGAAAGATCTGGTAACTCTAATGTACCTGCTGATAAGCCAGAATCGATATTGGTGATTTGTTGATTGGCGCCCATTGAGGGCAAATCAATCAGAATGACTGGGCCACTTTCAAAAAACTGCTCGACACAATATTTATATGAGTTAAAGTTTTGGAATGCTCCACCCACAATCACAATAGGGGTATTGTGAATTGTTCGTGGATCTGCGATCGCCATATACTCAATTTTCCAGCCATCAATCCAAGTTGTTCTTGGTTCCTGCTTAAAACTATTTTTGTGGTATATGTCGAAAAAACCAAAGCTTGATAAAGATTGGTGTGATTCTGTGTCCATTTGGATAATGGAATTCATATCCTTCCTCCATCCTTGCTTTATTCTTTTAATATGCAAGATTTTGACCCGCATTATTCTTTCAAATTCGTGATACGTATAAATTCTGTATCACTTCAATGTCCTTATTGTTTCATTCTTACAGATGTGTGATTTATACGCAATCGCTAAATTGACCGTTTATCCAGTTTAAATGGCAAAAGACTTTGCAAAATATTCTGAGTTCTGGCAACACAAAATAAGTTTATTTCAGTGAAATACTTCCTTGGCTTTACTTAGACTGCTACTATCAAAGGGAAATTTTTAATGATCAAATAAACTGCTATGCAAGACTCAATTGAACAGTATATGCAAACTGTAGGGAAGCAAGCACGCCAAGCCGCTAGTGTTTTGGCAGGCGCAACTACACTTGCAAAAAATAATGCCTTATCTGCGATTTATACTGCTTTGGAAAATAGTCAACCGCAAATCTTGGCCGCCAACCAAATTGACATGAGCAAAGGTCGTGACAATCAATTGGATAGTGCTTTACTTGATCGTTTAGAACTCAACCCCACACGCTTTAAAGGAATGTTACAAGGCTTAAAAGATGTCATTGGTCTTGTCGATCCGATTGGTGAAATCACGGATCTTGCTTTCCGCCCAACAGGTATTCAGATTGGTAAAATGCGCGTGCCTTTAGGTGTGGTCGGCATGATTTATGAATCACGCCCAAACGTTACCCTTGAAGCTGCCTCACTTGCGTTAAAATCTGGCAATGCCATCATTTTACGTGGTGGCTCTGAAGCATTGAATTCAAATCAAGCAATTGCTGAAGCCATCCAACATGGTTTAAAAGCAGCGGGCTTACCTGAAACTTGTGTACAAGTGATAAACACCACTGACCGTGCTGCAGTGGGCCAATTAATTACCATGTCTGAATATGTTGATGTGATTGTACCTCGTGGTGGTAAAAGCTTGATTGAACGCATCACCAATGAGGCAACCATCCCAGTGATTAAACACCTTGATGGAAATTGCCATGTTTTTGTTGAAGCTCAAGCTGATCTACATAAAGCACTTCCTATCGCATTAAACTCCAAAACACATCGTTATGGTGTATGTAATGCAATGGAAACTCTCTTGGTTGATGAAAAAATCGCTGAGGAGTTTTTACCACGTATCGCCGAGCTTTATGCAGAAAAAAACGTTGAATTACGTGGTTGTAGAAATGTTCAAAAAATCTTAGGCAACGCTGTAAAACCAGCAAGTGAAGAGGATTGGTATGAAGAATATCTAGGCCCAATCTTAGCAGTGAAAATTGTGACAGGGATTGAGGAAGCCATTCAACATATTAACAAGTATGGTTCACATCATACTGATGCAATCATCACCGAGAACTTTAGCTTAGCGCGTCAATTTTTGACACGCGTAGATTCAAGTTCGGTCATGGTCAATGCTTCGACTCGTTTTGCTGATGGTTTTGAATATGGCTTAGGTGCTGAAATTGGGATTTCTACAGATAAAATTCATGCCCGTGGTCCAGTTGGTCTTGAAGGATTAACCTCTCAAAAATGGATTGTTTTGGGAGATGGTCAGATTCGTCATTAATTCCAAGCATGAATAACTCGACTCAGCATTTATCTTAACAATAAATGCTGAGTTTTTTACTTTTAATACATCGTTAAAATATAACTAAATTAAAATTTTTTTATAAAAAACAATTAATTAAATTTTAAAACACCAAAACAACATCATTTTTATAGGACAAGATTATTTACAAGAAACTATATAATGCAGATAGATAAAAACGGCAATGAGTGATAATTTTTAACAATCAATTGATAAATATTAATTATTAATCAATATCAGGTCGATAGTCCAAAAGTCTAATCACCTAAAGTCTATCTAGGACAAAAAAACTACACATGGTACAACATGACTGCCGATCTAATTTGCCCTATATAAACAAGCATAATCAGATCAATCAGGATGACTTTTTTAAATTATAATTTCGGGTATTCAAACGTGTCTACATCAGTATTAGTAATTAACTGCGGATCTTCATCAATCAAATATGCGCTTGTTTCTGAACGTCGTGAAGATCGAATCTTTGGTTTAGCAGAAAACCTAGGTTCTGCTGATGCACGTATTAAAGGAATCACGGCGGGTAATCAGCCTCTTGAACTGTCAATTCCTTATGCAGACCATGAAAAAGCTTTAGAAACTATCTTAGGTCGCTTATCACAATATAAGCCTCAAGCCATTGGACACCGTGTCGTTCACGGGGGTACCTTAACCAAAGCGGAATTATTGACACCTGAAATTGTAGAAAAAATTCGTGAAGCAACACCGCTTGCACCGCTGCATAATCCTGCTCATTTAGTCGGTATTGATGCGACAATGCGCCTATTCCCTGAATTACCACAGGTTGCAGTATTTGATACAGCATTCCATCAAACCATGCCTGCACATGCATATCGTTATGCTTTACCAAAGTTTCTTTATACACAACACAATGTTCGTCGTTATGGTTTCCATGGTACCAGTCATGCGTATGTTTCTGAACGTGGTTCTGAACTTGCGGGTAGCTACAAACATGGCGGTTGGTTAACAGCACACTTAGGCAACGGTAGCTCAACTTGCGCAATCTGGAACGGTCAAAGTGTCGATACATCCATGGGACTTACCCCGCTCGAAGGCGTGGTGATGGGCACACGTAGTGGTGATGTTGATCCTAGCATTCATAGCTTCCTTGCTTCAAACTTAGGTTGGGATATCTATAAAATTGATAAAATGCTAAACAGCGAATCAGGTTTACTAGGCCTATCTGATCTTTCAAATGATATGCGTACCTTGATTGATGCCTCAGAACAAGGCAATGAAGATGCAACTTTAGCGATTGAAGTATTCTGTTATCGTTTAGCCAAATCTCTGGCTGCATTAAGCTGTGGCTTACCACGTATCGATGGTTTGTTCTTTACTGGTGGTATTGGCGAAAACTCTGCCTACATTCGTGAAAAAACTGTTGCTTACTTACCTCACTTCGGTTTCAACCTTAGCAAAGAACAGAATGATGGTTTAAAACGTGGAACAGAAGGTCGAATTGATGCAGGAACAGGCCCTCAAATTTGGGTAATTCCAACCGATGAAGAAGGTCGAATCGCTAAAGAAACGGTTCATGTTGTAGAACACGAGGTACAACAGGCTGCAAAAAAGCCTGAATCTGATATTGCGACAGCTTAAGCTGTCGTAAGTCTTGTACGAGCTTTGCGTGTACATGTTGAAATAGCAGCATACTCAAGATCATTATTTATAATGATCTTAATCAGATTTTTGATATAAAGCTATTTTGTAATCGTTTAAGCTGGCATAAATATATAAACCAGTCTTGTAGATGATTGGAGATATTCATCTTCAATTTATCCATGAATTCACACTATTTACTGATTAAAGAATCGTCTATGAAAACAATTTTATTGGTTCCGACTGGGGAAGGCGTTGGCTTAACGTCGGCGTGTTTAGGTTTGGTCTATGCATTGGAATGCCACGGTGTTAAAGCCGGTTTTTTAAAACCATTTTCACAAGAATTAATCACTGAACCAGATCGCACAACTGCGCTTTACCGTCATATTTCAAAATTAGATACAGTTGAACCAATAGCTTATGTAAAAATCACACAACAGCTCAATGATGGTGAAACAGATGAACTCCTTGAAGAAGCGGTCAGCTTACAACGCCAAATTGCAAAGTCCCATGACATTGTGATTGTAGAGGGCTTAGTACCAACTGCTCGTGATGCTTTTGCCAGTGATTTAAATGCCTCTTTAGCGCAAGCTTTAGATGCCAAAGTCATCTTCGTCAGCAATGCCAATATCGAAAAACCAGAACAAACTGCTGAAAAAGTTGAAGCACAAGTACGTAATTTTGGTGGAGCATCATCATCGCGTAATGCGGGCGTATTGTTTATGCGTACTCGTGGTCTACCTGCTGAATCTGCACAAATTCCAGTAACCATTGATCCAAGTTTACGTTTAGTTGCAGACACTGAAAAATTTAAAACTGAAATTCAAAAAACTTATGCACACATTGGTTCAGCAGCATTCCCAATTATTGGCTTAGTTCCATTCAGTGATACCTTAAGTGTGCCACGTATCTCAGACCTAGCTAAACAAATTCAAGCCACATGGATTAATCAGGGCAAAGCTAACACACGTCGTGTGTTGCACAGTAGCTTAATTGCTTCAAATATTGAACATGAGCTACAAAAATTCGTTGCAGGCGAACTGATTATCAGTGCTTCTGATCGTATTGATGTGCTATTGGCGAGCAGTTTAGCCACCAGTAATGGCATTCCACTCGCAGGTTTAGTTTTAACTGAACATCATGAGCCAAATCCATTGGTTTTAGAATTCTGCCAGTCTGCAATTAAAAATGGTCTACCTATTTTACATACACCACTCAGTACCTTTGAAACAGCACAGCAGCTTGCCAATTTAAGCAATGAAATTCCTGTGGATGATACCGAACGCGCAGATCAAGTGACCCGTTTCGTTTCAAGCCATATTGATCCAGCATGGCTGACCCAGATGTTGAACGGTGACTATAAACCTCGTTTATCCCCTTCCGCATTCCGTCATGAATTGGTACAAAAATCAATTGCTGCAAAAAAACGTATTGTACTGCCCGAAGGCGATGAACCTCGTACTATTCAAGCCGCAGCGATCTGTCAATCACGCGGTATTGCGCAATGTGTATTGTTAGCAAAACCTGAAGCGGTACTTGAAGTCGCCAAAGCACGTAATATCGAACTTCCTGTGGATTTAGAGATTATTGATCCAGATCTGATCCGTGAAAACTACGTGACGCAAATGGTTGAATTACGTAAAGGCAAACTCAACGAATTACAAGCACGTGAGCAACTGCAAGATACTGTGGTCCTTGGTACGATGATGCTGGCACTTGATCAAGTCGATGGACTGGTTTCTGGTGCTGTACATACTACCGCCAATACGGTGCGCCCTGCATTCCAGCTGATCAAAACCGCACCAGAGTACTCATTGGTTTCTTCAATCTTCTTTATGCTGTTGCCAGATGAGGTTTATGTATACGGTGATTGTGCAATCAACCCCGATCCAGATGCTGAGCAATTGGCAGAGATTGCAATTCAATCAGCAGACTCAGCAAAAGCATTTGGTATTGACCCACGTATTGCCATGATTTCTTATTCAACAGGAACCTCAGGTGCAGGTGCAGAAGTCGAAAAAGTAGCTAAAGCCACTGAAATTGCCAAACAACGTCGTCCAGATTTATTGATTGATGGCCCTTTGCAATACGATGCTGCATCCGTTGAAAGTGTTGGCCGTTCTAAAGCCCCTGACTCTCAAGTTGCAGGTCGTGCCAATGTCTTTATCTTCCCTGATCTCAATACGGGCAATACGACTTATAAGGCGGTTCAACGCTCTGCCAATGTCGTCAGTGTTGGTCCAATGCTGCAAGGTTTAAATAAACCTGTAAATGATTTGTCTCGTGGAGCATTGGTGGATGATATTGTGTTTACCATTGCATTGACAGCGATTCAGTCAGAACAACAAACTACACATTAATTCTCTACTAATAATAAAAACCACCCAAATCAATTGGGTGGTTTTTATTATCGACTTACTATAAACGCATGCATCATGCTTTCATCTGACCAAACGATTAGATTGCTATCATGGTAATCAGGCAACCTCTTTTCCGATGAGATTAAAGTTTAGAAGAAATAGTTTAAACGGAATAAATAATTTCGAGGAGTCCCTGGCATTGCATTTGAACGCCAATATTCTTTATCCGTTAAATTATTTACAGCAATCGTCGCGCCCCATTTATCGTCTTTATAACCAATTGCAGCATCTACACGAGTCCAATCTGGCATTTTGATGGTATTTTCATCAGAAGTATAATAATCCCCCATATAGGTTGCACCAACCTCGCCATAAATTTTTTCGGTAGGAAGATAACGTACAAATAAATTGCCTGTATGCTTGGACACATTGCGTAAATTATTATCAACTAATTCAGGTCTTACATCATGTTTAGTAATTTTGGCATCTGTATAACCATAGCCACCTCGAACATAAATATTATTCAGTGCCTGACCAATAAAACTAAACTCTAATCCTTTAGATTCATTTTCACCAATAACAACATAAGGCGAGTTATTATCATCTGGATCTTTACGCGCTCGAATATTATGTTTTTTAATATTGAATACAGATAGTTGGGTGTTTAGCTTAGAATCTAGCCAATCACTTTTGATACCCACTTCATATTGATCAAGATATTGTGGCTCATAATTAAATGCGCTTAGGTCATCAGTTGCATTTATAACATTGACGCCCATATTACCACCAAAGGGTGAAAAACTTCGACTATAAGATGCATATAGACTTTGCTCAGGGACGGGTTGCCATACAAAACCTACATTTGGACTAAATGTCTCGTCTTTAACTTCGCGTGATTGTCGATATGAGGTTGAACTCTCTAATTTATTTGTGGTTTTTGATTCATAGTAATCATATCGCCCGCCTAACATCATTTTAAACTGATCATTGAAGCTAATAAGATCTTGAAGGAAAAGCGCATAATTTGTTCCTTCATTATAATTATGCGAGGTAGTAATATGCCCTGTACCACGGTTACTAAAACGATCACCTGTTAATGGATTAACAAACCCATAAATCAATGAGCCATCCTTGTTTTTATTTGATAGTAAGGGTTCTCTCTGCTCATAAGACCAGTCTGTACCGACTAGAATATTATGTTTAATTGTCCCAGTATTAAACTCACCAGTTATATCCCAAGTATTGGTTGTGGTTTTATTGGTTGTCTGTTGCCAATAATAAATTTGATTGATATAACCTTTATAACACCCTTTATTTGTATTCGTTGGCTTCACGTCAGCAGTACACATAGAGCCTAAATAAAAATGATCAAAATTTTGTTCCGATTCACGATGGCTTAAGCCCCAATGAAATTTCCAATTTGGTGCAAATTCATATTTAACATCTGTACGCATTGTTTGAAGAATATCTTCTACATAATCACCAGGTTGAGCAAACCCCATCTTAATTGAAGTTCCTGCAGGCAAATTATCATAAGCAGGCCCACGATCAGGAACTCGATTTATATTGTCGTAAGTAAATTCCGTTGTCCAAAGTAGCTTTTCATCATCACTACGATAAGTCACACTTGGAGAAATCATTTCCTCATTGGCGCCAATTTCTGAACGGAAACTATTGGTATCGGACTTTTCACCAACCAAACGTACAGCCCAGTTATCATTAAGTACTTTATTAATATCAAGCGTTCCGCCAACATTGTCATAAGAACCCACGTATGCCCCAACTGAGCTTCCCGAGTCAAAATTTGCATATTTGGTGACCATATTGATCACACCACCGCCGCCACTACGGCCATATAATACAGATGCAGGACCTTTTAAAATTTCAATTCGTTCAACATTGGCGGTACTGCGACGTATTTGTCCACTTTCACGCACACCATCACGATAGATATCCCCAGAATCCGCACTAAACCCACGCAGCATAATACCATCACCACGCATATCGTAACTGGTTGAAACGCCTGGTGTGCCTTGTAGCATGACACTCAAATCATTTGCACCATATAGCTTATATTTAGAAACATCAATTGTATCAATCGTTTGTGGTATATCTTTTTTATCTAAACCATTTCTCGTAACATTGGCTTGTTTATAGTCCACATATGTTTTTATTGGGTCACCATCATTCATTGCTTCAATTACAATCGTGGGAAGCGTTGCTGTACTTTTTTTCTGTTCTTCACTGCTATCTGTATTTGCAAATGTTAGAGAGGAAACGAAAAGTCCTCCCGTCGACAGCATCATTAAAGTTAAGCTTTTTTTAACAAAAGGCATGATTACACCGAAAACATAATGAGAATAGTTATCATTATAATACAATTTCTCACCAAAATTTACAATAACATGCTAATTTAACTACAAAATAATCATAGGTATATAAACTAAACGTGAAAAGTACATTAAAGGAGATAGGCTTTTTTTTCTTATTTAGAAATTTAACTAAAAAATAACTTCAATACTCACAATTAAAATAGATGAGTCTCTTAATTTGAGAATCTTAAAATTTTTAGATATTTTTAATTTATTGCTTAATTTATTTTCATCTAGGTATTTTATATTCGCTTGGCTAACCAAACAGTATGTCCTGTACAATTACGGTCTTCTGCAATCATCGCTATCACTGCAAAATTATACTTTTTAAATAGTTCGTGGTACTCAGCCGATGATAAGCTCGCATGATACAGAGCATCACCAAACATCTCTCCAATCGCCTCCCCTTGGGATGGTCCACTGCTAAACATTAAAGTAGCACCAGCTTTTGTATATGGATTAAAAATTTCAAACATATTTCTCTGATCTTGTGGTGTAAGATGAAAAAACTATCCCAAGCAAGTATTGCATCAAACTTGCGATCTAAATTTACTGTTCGCATATCAGCTAAAATCCAAGTGTGCTCAGGAAAATTCTGTTTCGCCATTTCAATCATCACATCAGAACTATCAACACCTGTCACTGTATTCGCTTGCTCAATCAAATAAGCAGTAATGGGCTTTGCTGAACCACAGCCCAAATCCAGAATATGAGAGTGAGCTGGAATTAAAGTTAAAAAGCGATCCAACCACGCTTTTTCATAAAGAAATTCCCCACGTAAATCAGTCCATGCACGGGCATTTTTTTTAAAATTTCAATAATATTTTCCGCAAGATGTGTATAGTTTTCCATGTTGTTGTTATTCAGCCCAAGCTTCCGACTTCAAAGAGTATTGAGCTTTTTACCCTGTAAAATCTGAAATTTATTTCAATAAGATTATTCGATTGTCTCCTTTTAAGTTCAATTATTTTAAGGGAGAATTACCCTGTTTTTGTATGAATTTTAGAAGTTTTGGCAATGAATAAGTTTTTGTATTTTTGAATTCTAGATAGTTATCCTAGCGTGGGACGACATGGATGTCGCCGTGGGCGGGGATACAGGACGTACCCCTCACCCATGAGCAAAAACAAAGCACGGCTTTGTTTGCAGCGCAAGGTTTGACATCCCCTACGACAAGTGAGGCATCACCTACGCAAAGACATTTAAACGTTGAATGTAAGGTGTGGCATTGCAAGCTTTTTTATAATCAAACAATTTATTTTTCCATTCAATTGATGTAATTAACAATACTAATTAAGAGAAATATATTTATGTATCTAAGTTTTTTGACAGGTTGAATATATATAAAGTAGAAAAGTTGACTTGATCAACCAAAATATAAGCTGAGTTTCTCAAATAAAATCATAAAACTTTAGGCTGAAATTAGATCTAAGCCACCACAAAACAAGCAATATCACGTATAATTTAGCCCGCTAGCTAACAGCCCGCTCAAGAGATTTTTGATATGACAACTATTATCAAACAAGATGACTTGATCACATCGGTCAAGGACGCGCTTCAGTTCATTTCGTACTATCATCCACAAGACTTTATCCAAGCGATGAGCCGTGCTTATGATCGTGAAGAGAACCAAGCTGCAAAGGATGCTATTGCACAAATCTTAATTAATTCACGTATGTGTGCAGAAGGTCATCGTCCAATCTGTCAAGATACTGGTATTGTTAACGTCTTTGTTGACGTGGGCTTAGATGTTAAATTTGATTTAACCATGAGCTTAGATGATGCAATCAATGAAGGTGTCCGCCAAGGTTACTTAGAAAACTCCAACGTACTCCGCGCTTCAGTTTTAGCAGATCCTGCTTTTGGTCGTAAAAATACCAAAGACAATACACCTGCTGTAATTCACTACAAACTCGTTCCAGGCAATAAAGTCGATATTACTGTTGCAGCGAAAGGTGGTGGTTCAGAGAATAAATCTAAACTGGCAATGCTTAACCCTTCTGATTCGATCGTAGATTGGGTACTTAAAACTGTACCAACGATGGGTGCGGGTTGGTGCCCTCCTGGTATGCTCGGTATTGGTATTGGTGGTACTGCTGAAAAAGCCATGATGCTTGCAAAAGAATCGCTCATGGAAGAAATCAATATGGACGAGTTACTTCGTCGTGGTCCACAGAACCAAATCGAAGAACTGCGTATTGAAATCTTTGAAAAAGTAAATGCATTGGGTATCGGTGCACAAGGCCTTGGTGGTTTAACCACAGTGCTTGATATCAAGATCAAAGACTACCCTTGTCATGCTGCTGGTAAACCAGTGGGTATGATTCCAAACTGTGCTGCAACACGTCACGCTCATTTCCAGTTAGACGGTTCAGGTATTGCACATATTCAAGCGCCTTTACTTTCTGATTACCCTGAAGTGACTTGGGATACCTCAACATCTAAACGTGTTGACTTAGACAATATCACACAGGATGAAATGAACTCATGGCAACCGGGCGATACTTTATTATTAAACGGTACTATCTATACAGGTCGTGATGCCGCGCATAAACGCATGGTTGATATGTTGAATAAAGGCGAACAGTTACCTGTAGATCTTAAAGGTAAATTCATTTACTACGTAGGACCTGTAGACCCTGTAGGCGATGAAGTGGTAGGCCCTGCTGGCCCAACAACAGCAACTCGTATGGATAAGTTCACACGTCAAGTGCTTGAAGCGACTGGCTTGTTCGGTATGATTGGTAAAGCGGATCGTGGTCCTGCTGCTGTTGAAGCGATCAAAGATAATAAGGCGACTTATTTGATGGCTGTTGGTGGTGCTGCTTATTTAGTATCTAAAGCCATTCGTGAAGCAGAAGTTGTTGCATTTGCTGACTTAGGTATGGAAGCTATTTACAAATTTAAAGTACAAGACATGCCTGTATCTGTTGCAGTTGATGTCAATGGTACTTCTATTCATGCGACTGCACCTAAAATCTGGCAAGCCAAAATTGGTAAAATCCCAGTGGTTGATGCTGTTGCACAATAATCTGATCTAAAGCTTAGATTAAGCTTGAGCATCACTTAAAAAGCACTCTATGATTAGAGTGCTTTTTATTTTGAGTCAGATCATGAACTTTATAAAATATATTTTTTTTCCTGGGTTATTTGTATGCTTGATCTCTATTCAAAGTTTTGCTTCAAACACAGATAGTGACGTCGTTGACCGACTAGCGCAAGGTATTATTATCAATCAGATATGGCGCCTACAATACAATGAAAGTGAAAAAAGGATTTATCAAAATCAAGCAGAAGATTTAATCAAAAACGGATTAAGTACAATAGAACTCACTGATGAAGAAAAACAAATCATCCCTCAAATTGTAGAAATTTATCAGGCAATACCAGAAAATATTCTCCGAGATCCACAATTTATCGCTCAAACCAAACAAATTCTTTTAGAATCGTTAAGTTCTCAAGAAATTGAAATGCTCTATCAGCGTGATAAAAGGTTGAGCCAAGAGCTGTACACAAAACTTGCCAATATTGACACAGAAATATTCATAGAAAGCAATGCTGCTATTCATAAGGCAGTCAATGACCCTCAATTTATCCAACAATATCGCAATAAAATTGGAGAAATTATTCAGCAACTGCATCATTTAGATGAAAATAAATAAAGGAAAACCTATGAAAATTAAGCAGTTCGTTTTAACTTTAAGTTTATGCTGCATCACAGTGTCAAGTTTTGCATCTCCAGCAACAGATAAAAGTGTCGACAAGTTGATGCAACTTTCCAATATCTCAGAGATTTTCAAACAAAGTACCCGCGATATGCAACCTTACTTTGACGATCAAGCAGAAGCACTTGTCCGCCAAGTGACGGGTGCCCAAACATTGAATATCGATCAACAAAATGCAGCACTACAAATTAGTGCGCTGTATAGTGATCTTCAACAACAGCTGGTAACTGACCCCGAATATCTCAACATGTTTAAATCATTATTTAAAAAGACCTTTACAGAAGAAGAAGTTCAAGCCAATATCGCTTTTTTAAGTACACCGATTGGACAATCTATCAATAAAAAGATGAACACCCTGATGACAGAAGTCATGCAAGAAACCACAACGTTTTCTCAAGAAAAAATGATGAAAGTAGAAAATCAAAAAGCATTGAAGGAAAAAATGGAAACGATTTTAAAGCCAATTCTTCAGGTTGATTAAGCTTTCACTCAATCATTTTATGATGTTAATTACAGCAGGATCCTATAGGTATTTTATGAAATTATTCCAACACTTACTACTTGCAAGCGCATGTATCACCACAAATTTTGCTTTTGCAGCGCCCGCTTCAGATCAACAAGTTCAACAATTATTGAAAGTCATGAATATTGATGAACTGCTGCAAGAAACATTACAACAGATTCGTCCTCAGCTAGATCAACAGGCTTATCAAATCATTCAAATGACGGTCAAAAAAGATCAGCTCAATCCACAAGAACAAATTGTAGCAAATGAACTTGCTGACAAAATGTATGAGCAAAGTAAAAAAACTGTTGCTTGGGATCAAATCAAACCCGTTTATCTTAAGATTTATAAAGACATATACAGTGCTGAAGAAGTTCAAGCTCAAATTGATTTTTATTCAAGTGCTATTGGACAGTCAATTTTGAAAAAAACACCTCAAGTTGCTCAAGAAACCATGAAAGTCATGAACAGCCAACTGATTAAAAGTGTACAAAATGCATCTGAAGATTTTAAAGAAGTAACTAAAAAATTAGATGCTTTAAAAAAGTCTGCAAATACTCAATAAAACAAATAAGAAAAGAGAGCTTCGCTCTCTTTTCTATATCAAGTAGCATCTAGCGATAGATTACCAAGTCATTGGATTCCAAAGTTTAAACTGCTGCCCCAAATGTACGTCATCACTCACTTTGTATGGCTCACCTTTGATTTTTTCTTTAGGTTTGATCAATCGTCCATCCGCAGTCATTTCTGCGACAAAATTAAGACCAGGTGTCTTCAATTGAGTCATTGAAATTTCTTTTAGTCCTTGTCGGGTAGGCATTTGCATTAAAGGCCCTACACGCAATAACCCAGCTTCACCATTTGGCCCACCGCGAAACTTTTCTTCTTCATATTTGACAAAATACTGCCCGCCAGCTTCCACTGAGAAGTAAGCAACTTTGGGTTTCTGGAAATGAAAAACAGTTAATGGACGACTGAGACTTAACTTATAATCCCCCTCAGCCAGTTCAATCCAGTAGTAATGATTACTGATCAAGCTTGGAATTTTCTTACCATTCAGAAAAAAATTGTTTGGAATAATTTCTTGTCTATTCCAACGACTATCAGGTCGATAAAAATACACAATTGCAGCTTGAGGGTTCTGAGGTTTAACCAGCTTAAAATACTGCCCCGGTTTTTGATTGACCCAAGACCCTGTAGAAAATGATGCAACTTTATATTGTTCCAGCTTTTCATGAACCAACGAATCTTCTTTTTTGAAATCGATTGGCTCTAAAGTTGAAACAACTTTTGCTGGTTGCTGTTCAACAGATTGGTGACTTTGACAAGCTGCCAACCCACAACTGATCAAAACGACTAGACCGATGTAACGCATGATTTTCCCTCACCGCGTATTTTTTATTTTCGTTTTTAATAAACCCTATTGTCTACAGCCAGCTTAACATTTCAATGACCATTTAAAAATAAAAAACGTGCAAATAGTCAAGCTACTTGCACGTTTCAGATGAATTGCACTGAGGATGTATCAGAATCCAGCTTTTAAGCTGACTTAGTATCCAACACCTTCAAGTCTACTTTTTCAACTTCAGTATTTTCATGCTTGGGTTGACGTTCAGGCTTAAACTCTGGCTCAGCTTTATCGTTGATAACAGCTTCATTGATAATCACAGTACCAACGTCTGAACGGCTTGGTAAGTCATACATCGTTTCAAGCAATACATTTTCCAAAATAGAACGCAGACCACGCGCACCTGTATTACGTTCTAACGCCTTTTTCGCGATCGCACGTAAAGCAGAATCTTCAAAAAGAAGGTCTACATTTTCCATCTCAAAGAGATATTGATACTGACGCGTTAATGCATTTTTTGGTTCAGTTAAAATCTGCATCAACGCGTCTTGATCAAGTTCTTCAAGTGTCGCAATCACAGGTAAACGACCAATAAACTCAGGAATTAAACCAAATTTCACCAAATCTGCTGCTTCAACTTGACGGAATAATTCAGATACTTTCTTACTATCGTCTTTATTCTTTACATCTGCTGTGAAACCAATGCCACCTTTTTCTTGACGTTGTTGCACAACTTTTTCAAGACCAGAGAATGCACCACCGCAGATAAACAAGATATTTGCAGTATCGACTTGAATAAACTCTTGCTGTGGATGTTTACGTCCACCTTGAGGCGGAATTGACGCAACCGTACCTTCAATCATTTTCAACAATGCTTGTTGCACGCCCTCGCCAGACACATCACGTGTAATCGAAGGGTTTTCAGATTTACGGGTAATCTTGTCAATTTCATCAATGTAGATAATGCCCTTTTGTGCTTTTTCTACATCGTAATCTGCTTTTTGCAAAAGTTTCTGAATAATGTTTTCAACATCTTCACCAACATAACCAGCTTCGGTCAAAGTTGTTGCATCCGCCATTGCAAAAGGTACATCAAGCAAACGTGCAAGTGTTTGTGCTAGCAATGTTTTACCTGAACCTGTCGGTCCAATCAGCAAAATATTACTTTTAGCAATTTCAACTGCATCTTTAGGCTTATGCCCTGTCTGAGATACTTTTAAACGTTTGTAATGGTTATACACTGCAACTGAAAGTGTTTTCTTTGCTGTGTCTTGACCAATTACATACTGGTCCAAAGCCGCACGAATTTCATGTGGTTTTGGCAATGGACGTG
>Ga0207655_1000857_pt1 | contig 32446 bp, 25 predicted proteins | sample KBSM44metaG_FD_184398 | JGI IMG/M metagenome (GOLD analysis project Ga0207655, IMG submission 184398) | Miscanthus rhizosphere microbial communities from Kellogg Biological Station, Michigan, USA - KBS M4-4 metaG (SPAdes) (version 2) | ecosystem: Host-associated > Plants > Roots > Rhizosphere >... | reverse complement strand
CTCATCCAAGGATGTGGAGCTGGCCATCAAGACCATGCTTGAACAAATGTCCCAATGTCTGGCCACCGGTGATCGCATCGAGATCCGTGGGTTTGGCAGCTTCTCCTTGCACTACCGCGCGCCGCGTGTAGGTCGCAATCCAAAAACCGGTCAGTCGGTTAGCCTGGATGGCAAGTTCGTTCCGCATTTCAAGCCGGGCAAAGAATTGCGTGACCGTGTGAACGAGGACGAGGAGGAGATGCTTTGACGGCCACCGTAATTCAAGGAACCGCTTATGCGTAACCTCAAGCGCGTACTGCTCGCCGTATTCATTCTGTTGCTGGTTTTGGCGATCCTGGCGTTCGTTCTCGAGAATCAGCAATCGGTTTCCCTGCTGTTTCTGGGTTGGGCGGGGCCGCAACTGCCGGTATCGCTGGTCATGGTTGTTGCGCTGCTGATCGGGATGGTGATCGGGCCGATTTTGGGCTGGTTTCTGGGACGTACGTCCAGAACTTCACGCAAGCGCCTTGTCTGATTGCGACATAGAAGGGAAAGCGCACTAAGCTTTAGCCACAGCTTGTCTATATCCATTAGTAAAACCGTCATTAAGCTGTAAAATGCTGCGCTTGTCCGATAGTGGCCTATGCCCACGTCGGTTCAAACTGACTCTGTCAGAGGCCTCAGCTACCTTGATGGCTTCTGCATTCATGGATTAGACAGTGCTCGGTTGGCGGCCCTGTCAGTAACTCAAGGGTATCGTTTCGCGTGAAAATTCTAGTAACCGGCGGCGCCGGGTTTATCGGCTCGGCAGTCATTCGTCATATCATCTCCAACACTAATGACTCTGTCGTAAACGTCGACAAGCTTACTTACGCCGGTAACCTTGAGTCATTGGCCGAAGTTAGCCAGAACTCGCGTTACGTGTTCGAGCGCGTCGACATCTGCGACCGTGATCAAATCGACCGTGTTCTGCGTGAACACCAACCGGATGCGATCATGCACCTGGCCGCAGAGTCCCACGTTGACCGCTCGATCTCTGGCCCGTCTGAATTCATCCAGACCAACATCATCGGCACTTATACTTTGCTGGAAGCTGCACGCCACTATTGGGCGGCGCTGGATGACGCGCGTAAAGCCAACTTCCGCTTTCACCATATTTCGACTGACGAAGTTTACGGAGACCTCGAAGGTCCGGAAGACCTCTTCACCGAAACCACGCCGTATCAGCCAAGTTCGCCATACTCCGCCAGTAAGGCCAGTTCCGATCACCTGGTTCGCGCCTGGAGCCGTACTTACGGCCTGCCGACCCTGGTCACCAACTGCTCCAACAACTACGGCCCGTGCCATTTCCCTGAGAAGTTGATCCCGCTGATCATTCTCAATGCACTGGAAGGCAAGCCGCTGCCGGTCTACGGCAAAGGCAACCAGGTCCGCGACTGGCTCTACGTCGAAGATCACGCTCGTGCACTGTACAAAGTCGTGACCGAAGGCGTTATCGGCGAGACGTACAACATCGGTGGCCATAACGAAAAACAAAACATCGAAGTGGTGCATACGCTTTGTGCACTGCTCGACGAACTGCGTCCAGATTCGGCTCACCGTCCACATGCCAGCCTGATCACTTACGTTCAGGATCGCCCCGGTCACGACCAGCGCTATGCAATCGACGCCAGCAAAATCCAGCGTGAGCTGGGTTGGACGCCGGAAGAAACCTTTGAAACCGGCATCCGCAAAACGGTCGAGTGGTACCTCAACAACACTGAATGGGTAGCTCACGTTAAGAGCGGCAGCTATCAGCAGTGGATCGATCAGAACTACGCGGATCGTTCGAACAAGGCATGAAAATACTTCTGCTGGGAAAAAACGGCCAGGTGGGCTGGGAGCTGCAACGCTCCCTCGCGCCGCTGGGTGAGTTAATCGCCCTGGACCGTCATGTTGTCGATGGTTTGTGCGGCGATCTGTCCGATCTCGATGCCTTGCGCGCGACGATTCGCCAGGTCAAACCCGACGTCATCGTCAATGCTGCGGCCTACACCGCTGTCGATAAAGCCGAGTCCGAGACCGAACTGGCCGACCGTGTGAACGGTCAGGCAAGCCAGGTCATGGCCGAAGAGGCCACGACACTAGGTGCTTGGCTGATCCATTACTCGACTGACTACGTCTTCAGCGGCCAGGGTTCTGCGCCGTGGCAAGAGTCAGATCCAGTCGCCCCGGTGAATCACTACGGCGCCAGTAAACTGGCCGGCGAACAGGCGATTACCGCGTCGGGCTGCAAGCATCTGATCTTCCGCACCAGCTGGGTCTATGGCGCTCGCGGCAACAACTTCGCCAAGACCATGCTGCGTCTGGCCAAGGATCGCGAAACCTTGAGCGTCATCGCCGACCAGATCGGAGCCCCGACGGGTGCAGACCTGATTGCCGACGTGACTGCGTTGGCCATTCAACAAGTTCTGCAACGTCCCGAGCTGTCGGGCTTGTATCACTTGGCGGCCAGTGGCGAAGTGTCCTGGCACGGCTATGCTAGCCATGTGATCGGCTTCGCCCAAGACAACGGCGAGCAGCTCGCCGTAACGGCGATCAATCCGATTGAAACGACGGCTTACCCAACACCTGCGCGCCGCCCTCTGAATTCGCGTTTGAATACTCAGAAGCTGCGTGACAATTTTTCTCTACACTTGCCGGATTGGCAAAGTGGCGTAACCCGAATGCTTAGGGAAGTTCTGAATAAATGAGCACGACAAATCGTAAAGGCATCATCCTCGCCGGCGGCTCGGGTACGCGTCTGCATCCGTTGACGCTCGGAGTGTCCAAGCAGATGCTGCCGATCTACGACAAGCCGATGATCTTTTATCCGCTGTCGGTGCTGATGCTCGCGGGCATGCGTGAAGTCCTGATTATCTCCACGCCTGAAGACTTGCCGTGTTTCCGCAAGTTGCTGGGTGACGGAAGCCTGTACGGTATCAAGCTGACCTACGCCGAGCAGCCAAGTCCAGACGGTCTTGCACAAGCGTTCATTATCGGCGAAGAGTTTATCGGCGAAGATCCTTGCTGCCTGATCCTGGGCGACAACATCTTTTACGGTCAGCACTTCTCGGACAACTTGCGCTCCGCCAGCTCTCAACAACATGGCGCTACCGTATTCGGCTACCACGTATCCGATCCGGAGCGCTTCGGTGTTGTCGAGTTCGACAACACCGGTCGCGCTCTTAGCATTGAAGAGAAACCGCTGAAACCAAAATCCAACTATGCAGTGACCGGCCTGTACTTCTACGACAACGATGTTGTCGAGATCGCCAAGAGCATTAAGCCGTCCGAACGTGGCGAGCTTGAAATCACCGACGTTAACCGTGTTTACCTGGAGCGCAAGACGCTCAATGTCGAAATGTTGGGCCGTGGCTTCGCCTGGCTCGATACCGGTACCCATGATTCGTTGCTGGAAGCCAGTCACTTCGTGCACACCATCGAACAGCGCCAAGGCCTGAAAGTGGCTTGCCTGGAAGAGATTGCCTACCACAACGGTTGGATTACTGCCGAGCAGTTGGGCGCTCAAGCCGACGCCCTGAAAAAGACTGGCTACGGTCAGTACCTGCAGAAACTGCTGGACTCGCCTTCCCACTGATTCGAACGCTCAATCTTTTCGAGCAGTAGCGTTTAACCGGTGCAAGCAGGAATGGCATGCCAGTAAAACATCCCAAGGTTGCGGTTTTGCTGGCTGCCTACAATGGCATGCAGTGGATCGAGGAGCAGTTGACCTCGATCCTCGGCCAGTCAGCTGTCGACGTAATCGTTTACATCAGTGTCGACCCCTCCACTGACGGTACCGAAGTATGGTGCGCGGCTTACGCTACTAAACACCCTGAAGTTCTGGTCTTGCCGGCTGCCGGCAGTTTTGGTGGGGCCTCTCGCAACTTCTTCCGACTCATCCGCGATGTCGACTTTGAAGGTTACGACTTCGTTGCCTTTGCCGATCAGGATGACGTCTGGCATACGGATAAGCTTCAGCGTGCGACCGATGCCATTCAAACCCTTCAGGTCGATGCCTACTCCAGTAATGTCACGGCTTTTTGGCCAGATGGTAAAACCCATTTGCTGGACAAGGCACAGCCTCAAGTTGAGTGGGATTTTCTGTTCGAAGCGGCGGGGCCTGGCTGTACTTACGTGATGAGCAAAAGCCTCGCTGATTCGCTAAAGGCTTCGATGCTCGATAATTGGCAGCTATTACAAGATGTCAGCTTGCACGACTGGTACTGCTATGCCTTCGCCCGTAGCCATAGTTACCGTTGGTACATCGACCCTGAACCGTCCATGGACTATCGCCAACACGAGCGCAACCAAGTAGGCGCCAACAAGGGTTTGAGTCCGCTGATTGCCCGTTACAAAACCATTCATGATGGTTGGTGGTTCAATCAGGTGCGGTTGATTGCGCACTTGGTCGAGCAGGGTACTGATCCTTTTGTGCGAACCTGGCTGGAATTACGCCGCAGACACCTTATGACGCTTTCCTTCAGTGCCTGGCGTTGCCGACGGCGGGTGCGGGATAAAGTGTTTTTCTTTTGTATTTGCTGGGTGACTGCGTTGATAGGGAATAAGGCTAAATGACCGCCCTGAAGGTGTTGGTTACGGGAGCAAGCGGTTTTGTTGGAGAAGCAGTAGTTTTCAAGCTATTGGTGGAAAAGAAGTTCCACCCGATCGCGGCTGTACGCGGTGCCACTCGCTTGCACGGACTGTGTCCGGTCCAGCCCTTCGACTTGACCCACGCCGAGGTCCTGCCTGCGCTTAATGATGTTCAAGTAGTCATTCATGCCGCTGCTCGAGTGCATGTCATGAATGAAACCGCCTTGGACGCGTTAGCCGAGTTTCGTAAGTTCAACGTGGAAGGCACCCTCAGGTTGGCGCAGCGTGCTGCCGAATCTGGGGTAAAACGCTTCATCTTCGTCAGTTCAATCAAGGTCAATGGCGAAAGTACCATTGAGGGCAAGCCGTTCAAAGCTGATGACCGACCCAATCCGCAGGATCCGTACGGTGTATCCAAGTACGAAGCAGAGGAGGGTTTAAAGCAATTAGGTCGAGACACCGGCATGGAAGTGGTGATCATCCGTCCTCCGCTGGTCTATGGTCCTGGCGTGAAAGCCAATTTCCTGAGCATGCTGACCTGGCTTAGCAAAGGTATTCCTTTGCCTCTAGGCGCGATTAGGAATCAGCGAAGTCTGGTTTCGATCGGAAATCTGGTTAGCCTCATTGTCACGTGTATTGATCATCCTGCGGCCGCCAACCAAACCTTTCTGGTGAGCGACGGTGAAGACTTGTCTACAACTCAACTGCTGCGTCGTCTGTCCAAGGCGCTGGGTAAGCCTGCCCGACTTCTGCCGCTATCCGAGTGGTTGTTGAAACTGGCAGCCTCGACACTGGGCAAGCAAGCCGTCATACAGAGGGTATGTGGGTCGCTACAAGTCGATATCAGTAAAAATCGCGAATTACTGGGGTGGACCCCACCTGTCAACATGGACAAAGCCATGCGTCAGACCGCTGGCCATTATTTGGAAAAGCAAACGAAATGACTGTTTGGTGGCTTCTATTAGCGGTATTCGCCGTTTCCTGGGTATTGACGCTAGTCTTGCGCCGTTATGCTTTGGCGAAGAGTTTGATGGACATACCTAACGAGCGCAGTTCTCATTCGATCCCGACGCCGCGCGGGGGAGGGGTGGCCATCGTTGTCTCGTTTCTTCTGGCGCTACCCTTTCTCGCGGGCCTTGGTTTACTTAGTACTGGAGCCTTATTTGGGCTGTTTGGCTCCGGTCTACTCGTTGCTGCGATCGGGTTTGCCGATGACCATGGGCATATCGCCGCCAGATGGCGTCTGCTCGGGCATTTCATCTCTGCGACTTGGGCGCTGTTCTGGTTGAATGGCTTTCCCGAGATTGAGCTCTTTGGCATTACTGTTGACCTGGGATGGTACGGAAATATCCTCGCGTTGGTGTATCTGGTCTGGATGCTTAACCTCTATAACTTCATGGACGGTATCGATGGGTTGGCCAGTGTTGAGGCGATCAGCGTCTGCCTGGGGATGGCACTGGTTTATTGGTTTAGTGGTAATACTGAACTAGTTTGGGCTCCATTGGTTCTGTCAACTGCAGTGGCGGGGTTCTTTTGGTGGAACTTTCCACCGGCGCGGATCTTTATGGGGGATGCGGGCAGCGGTTTTTTAGGCGTCGTTTTAGGTGGGCTATCCATACAAAGTTGCTGGGCGTCTCCAAACCTGCTGTGGAGTTGGGTTATCTTGTTGGGCGTATTTATCGTTGATGCAACCTGGACACTAGTGCAGCGGTTGCTACGAGGAGATAAAATTTATCAGGCACACCGTAGTCATGCTTATCAACAGGCTGCCGTTCAACTTGATAGCCATAAAATCACTACTTACATAATTCTTGCTATCAATGCTCTATGGCTATGGCCTATCGCTGTTTGGGTTGGATTGGGCGGTAGCCAGATTTTTGGTTTACTATTAGCCTACATACCATTGTGTATCTTGGTGTTCAAGCTCAGGGCTGGCGTGCCAGAAGGGGCGGGAGGATTGTAATTGCGGTATGAACTCCACGTTCAACACGCCGCGCTAAGCCGATATAGTGATCGTAAGCAGCCTGCGATCTCTATCGACCCCTCTTCGTGTCAGCGTAAAAAGCTGACTGCTTTTTCGGAGTGCATCGGCGTCTCTTAGACATTGTTCTGCTGAGCTTAGTAAGCCCTATCTGAAGCGGTAGTTGGACCAGTCGCTCTGACTGATGTTTCGTCATATCTAATTCGCCATGCGTCCTGTCATAGCGTGAGTCTTACTCTCCTAATTTTGCGGAGATAGTTGATTTCCCATCAGTCATATCGTGGATGAGACTAAGAATGAGCAACAAGTGAGCTTATTTTTCTAGACGCTGTATCAATAGTTTCGCGAGTTGTGCCGCGTACTTCCTTAATTCAGGCACTGCTGTAGCCTCCCAGTAAGTGGCTTTGAGCATTGGCCCAATATAGCTTAATGTGGTGGCTCCATTTTGACGATCGTTAATAACGGAAAGATCGTCATTTACTAATATGCCAAGGCCGTGTTTATCCGTCTGAATTAGTTTCGACTTGGTAAGCTGTGTTAGGAGTTGCTCATCCATCCATTTTATGTTGGTGTTTGGTCCGGTGCAATTAATAATCCGACTCACTTCGACTGTCGATTCGCTTTGCGTCTTGCGAAGCTTGATATGGGTAAGCAGTTTATTTTTAAGCAGCGAAATGCCTTTTATCCTTCCGGCAACGATTTGTATCTGGCCGGATAAGCATAGTTGCTCAAACATGTCAAAAGACGCAGGGGCAACTCTATGCCGGTGTACGTCCCAATATGGTTGTACATGGCGTAAAAAACGACGGCGCTCTACTGCATCAAGTGATCGCCATAACTTAGCGGTTATCGGACGGATCGCAGCAATGATATCCCGCCAGTTCTGCTCAGTATGTTGATAGACGTTAATCTCCTGCCTAATAATTTTCATGTAGTTTAGGGCGGAAGGACGGCATTTAAGAAGCTTCTCAAGAAAGTCGGTGTTTGCTAGTGCATGATGAGATATTTTACGGTGGGGTAGGGGTAAGAGTCCTCTTCTTGAAACCATGTATATTGGACCCCGATGGCCACTCTGCACTAATTTGATAACGACATCGAGGGCGGTTAGGCCGGTGCCCATCAAAAGGATTGAATCTTCAATGGATGCTATATCTTTATTTGGATTTTGAGCCCAGGGGTCACGGGTGTAGTAACCCGAACCTAAAGTGGACTCAAGACGAAGAGGGTCAGCCGGTGAGAAATTACCTAGTGCAAGTACCACATGAGCAGCATTCAACACGCTTCCATCAGCAAGCTGGAGTGCTATAAAGTCGGGTTCCTGGATGATTTCTGAGACTTCTCCATCGATTCTTTCAAAAATGACATCTGTTTTTTTTTGTTTCTCGGCACACTCGAGCACAAAACTTAAATACTCACCATACATTTGACGTGAGATAAAAGAGGATCCAGTAATGGTCGGATTCTGGGCCTTACAGTAATTTAAAAAGTGATCTGGTTGATCTGAGTATGCGCTCATATTGCCAGCGGGCACATTCAGCAAATGTAAAGCGCTATTAGTTCCATATGCCAACCCTCGCGCCATCAGGCCCGAGCGATTGACCAGAACGATGCGTACTCCTGCAGGGCTTTGTCTGAGAAGTTCAGCAGCGAGCACTGTCCCGCTAAAACCTGCGCCTATAATGACCACTGTCTTCATTGGCGTTCCCGTTTCTCCAGAAAACTCAATATGAGGTTTACCGAGGTCGGAATATCGTTTTCAAATGTGTTGATATGAACATCGGGAGAGAGTGGAGGCTCGTACGCTGAATCAATACCGGTAAAGTTTTTTATGAGACCAGCGCGAGCTTTGCCATATAAACCTTTAGGGTCTCTTCTTTCACATTCAAGTAAAGGTGCGTCGATAAACACTTCTATGAAAGCGTTATGGCCAACAATGTCGCGTGCAATTTTTCGGTCACGTCGGAATGGGGAAATAAACGACGTAATTGCAATAAGGCCCGACTCCAGGAACAGTCTAGAAACCTCTGCCACGCGCCTTATATTTTCTTCCCTATCCTGATCGCTGAATCCAAGATCTCGGCAGAGTCCTAAACGAACATTGTCACCATCCAAAAGAAACGTATGGTGGCCTTTTGCTAATAAAGCCTGCTCGAGACCATTGGCGATAGTCGATTTTCCCGCTCCGCTAAGCCCTGTGAACCAAATGACGACGGGGGCTTGCGCCTTGGCTGCTGCTCTGGCTGAAGCTGTGACTGCTGTGGGGTGAAAAACCAGGTCAGTTTTCATTTATTTGCCTCTATTCAAAACTTTCAAAATAGCTGATACATCGCTTATGGCATTCCTAGCTTAGCAAATCTCAAGGCCTGTGCAGGATAGAACGGCCCGTAGACAGATTTTACGTGTCAAATAATATCGACATTTATCCGGTACGGGCGAGTAGATCTATCGCTTAATTGGCAGTGAGGATTTCTGCGCGGAGCTCCTTGATAAGCTGTTCAGAGCGGACATAAGATTCGCTGGCAAGGAGAACAGCTCTTTGTGCCTGATCGTTCACGGCAAGTGTGTTGCTGTTTACACTGCCAACTCGGTGGATGTAGTCGCCAACAAAGACCTCGTTGTCCAGAGATTTCCAGTCAGTTCCTTCTCTAGTGAACAATTGCAGGGTCAAATAGTAATCTTCCATATACTTCATGTCCGCTGCGTATTTGACAGAGTGAATGTCGCACTTGCTGACGTCAAGCATGAAGCTGTGAATTGGAGCGTGATTTACATTTACAAAGTCATCGTAAGTGTATCCGTATGTATAAGTCCTATCTCTGGCCAATATCAGGCCTGTTTCGGAGTCTACTATTGTCGAATACACCCTTCCGAAGGTTGCATTCTTTCCAGTGCTGGAAAGACGCTTCGCCAGCAATTTATAGGAGTGCGGGAACACGACATCATCATAATCCAGAAAGGTAGCATATCCATTGCGAATGGATTTGAGCGCTTCGTTCATCATCAAGGAACGTAGATCTGGGTTTTCACTGGTGGAGTAATAAGTCTGGAACTCCGGGAAGCATCCCTGTGCCCAAGGCAAAAGAGAAACTTCGTGTTTCAAAGTTTCCAGCTCTTCCGCAGTGATGTCCTGAATGGCCAGAATGGGACGTACTAGGCACTCCTCTTGCGCAATGAGCGAAAGCAAGCAAGTGAACAATAGTTTCTTATCGCCTTGCTTATGAAAGCGAATCACTGTGGAGATAGAAAATGTTCTGGCAGCTTCTGGTGCGTCGGAAGAGCTTAATTTAAGGCACGGGGCTGACCCGCATACTTTGTATCCTGCCTGCTTTGATCCGGTCTTGAGAATCAATCCAGAACGCTCACTGAAATCAATCTCGGCGTTATTGTATTTTGCGTCCGGCGTGACTCTTTCATCGTTTCGAATGCTGGCACAAATATTATAGCCGACATGCCGAAGCGACATTTTAACCATTGACTCAATTGTGTATTCGGGGAAAAGGTATACATCGTTGAACTCCACCTTTAAAGCGGTCGAGTTTTCTGTGTTGAATACACATTTGACACCGCTGGCGTTCAAATACTCAAACAAGGTTTTGTCGGAAACGGCAACATTACACTTGAGGAAAATACTAGAGCTCTTGATACATTGGAAGAATGCACCGCGAAGATCATTACTATCTCCAAGGCGTTTCTGCGCATATGAACCCAGCTCAATATTGATTTCGGTATTTTTATCTATCGAAAGATAGTCGGTCTCGTTGAATTTATACCCACTCAGCGCGCGACCTACCGAGTTGAGATAGCCGTAACCGAAGCGTGTGTCAGGTTCGAGGTGAGCCCCTTCGGCCCATTCGTTCCAGGCATTAATCACCACAAAACGACGATCCTCGGGAAGATGCTGTTCCGAGTAGTCAATGAGGTGCTCCAGCCAGTCCTGGAATTTCGAAGTTGTGAAACCATCCAGCGCATAAGCTTCTGTGCCGTAACGTGCCGTGTTGTCCCAAGTCGGAACTAGCGAGCGGAAAAGCGGGTAATTGTTGGTTAGCTCTTTCTCCATGTAGTGATCGGCGACAGAGCTATAATCCAGAATGCTTCCATTGATGGGCCAGTAGGGGTGTTTTTGCTTGTTGATCTCTGGCACTGCCCCGTCAGTCCAGTCCTGCAGGACTCGTTCAACCGCCGCGTCCATTCCATAATCCTGAGGCGCTGTAGCTCCGCGTGTGAGAGTCGCCACAACATAAGGAGCGCCAACACCTTGTGCCAGGCATTCCGCGGCCCAAATGTTCATGTACTCCTCTACATACTCCATGGATGAAGGGCGGTATACGAATAATACAGGCCGGCCGTCGATCTTGATGTAACGCTCATCTTTAAAGAACGGAATCAGGTACTTAATGAATGCGGAAGCGTCTTCCTTGGAGTAGACCTGGCCAAGCAATATTTCTTGCTCGTTGCCATCCCATCGACGGGTCCAGTTTTCATTCGCCCAGCAAAAACTAAACGGCATGTTGATTTCAGGATGTTCAAGCAGCATTTGAGCAGGCTTCTCGAGAATCAACTTTCCCGAAAACCAATAATGATAGAAAATCATGCCATGAACGCCGGCCTTTTCCATTTGCTCGGCTTGAAGTGCCATTTGTTCATGAGAGTCGAGCTGATAGTAACCGATGTCGGTATGAGGTACATGTTGTTGATAGTGACCATGGAATAGGGGGTTCGCTGCGCGAACTTTGTGCCACTCCGTGAAGCCTTTCCCGTGCCATTCGTCATTTTCTGGGTTTGGGCTGAACTGTGGTAGGTAATAAGCTAAAACTTTTATTGTGTTGTGAATGAAGGAGTTGGAATAGTCCTGCTGCTCCTCATAATACGCCAGGGGTGTATTGGACAGTTGAGGTGTTTCAATTCGATAGTTGCGACCAGGATGGTTTGTGTTAAAAACCAATATCAAACGCTCAAGCGCGTGGGCCAATGTCGCATCAGGCAAAATTGGTTCTTTCGGAAAGTCTTCAAACTGTAGTGGCAGTTTCAAGAAATCACGCATGCTATTGCTTTTTGCCCAGAACATTGTGCCCTGAGGGAACTCGGCGTACGGGAAGTCGGTGATATTTAGATCCGTAAAGCGATTAAGTATGTCTTTTGCAATGCTTTTGTTTTCGCTCCATCCATCATCACCAGGTAGAATCTGGTTTCCTGATGCGTAAACGAGCTTTCCATCACTTTCGAGTAATTTGAGTATCTGTGCGATATTTTTCGGATCACCACACAGAGTGTCCATCAGTGCACTAAACCAACCATTCAGGTCGTCACGGTGCGGACTCTTTTTGGTGTGGAAATGGCCAAAGTAATCATAGTTGGAGAGTCGCTCGCCAAACTGCACGATCATTGGGGCGATGTCTCTGCCCCGGTTCGGGCTATGCTCAACGATTACTTTGTTTACGTTGGTGAGACGTTCGCGGAAAAAGGTGCAGATGTTTTCAATGTTTTTTCCGGGTGGAATCGATATAAACAAATCGAATGTAATCGGGATATTTTTAAGATACTCGACGCAGATGTCGCCCATGTCCTCGTAGAAGAAATGCAAGTGAACTGCAATTTTCTTTGGAGTAATAGCGGGTGTTTCGTGCAGGTAAGGATTCAGATTGAAAGGCACAACATTATAAACGCTGTATTCCATCCAAGATCTATTGCTTAACCCCTGCTCGGGATTCGCCGTTGAACCTTGCTGCCGTTGAATTTTGCTTTTGACGAGGGCGATTGCCTGACGTATGCCTGAGTGCTTCGTCTCTTCAATGAAGCGGCTAATCAGCGTTGGATTGTCAATCAGCAGGTGTATCAGGCTTACCAGTTTATTGGGTTTCTTTGCTTTCGCATTGTATTGGTACATATGGCCAGAAATGTCGAAAATTGCCCGGCCTTCTTTATAACCATATCGTACGTAGTGTTCCAGAGGACTGAATCCTGAGAGGCGAACGTCACGATAGTGGTTAATGTAGTCTTGGGTGGAAAATGCTTCCGAAGGATTTCGGCCTTCCATCCATCCGTGGCTCAGATAGTGTTCAAGAGGGTCCAATCCGGCCTCGTGGACATCCTGATAGGTCTCCAGGTAGTAGCGTTCGTTCCAAAGCCCCATTTGAACTGCTTTTGTTCTGACCTTGGTTTTTGATATAGGTGCGTGTGCTCTGGCGCGTTTAACAAGCAAGAGAGCCAGAGACTTGAGCAGGAAACGTACGGAAGCATAGCGAGCCTGGGCTTCCTGATAGTTGTGTATATGAAGGGCTTGATCATCCAGAACGATACGCAGCTCTTTCACTTTGTCCTGTTCGGTCGTCAGTTGAGCTTGATACTCTTTAATCTGGACCTTGATACGCGCATCATTGGCCTTTTGTTTTTCGAGCTTAGTTGAAAGTTCGTGTAATGCCTCGCTGTTCGTGGAAAGGCTCTCATTTGTTTGTTCTATTTCCAGATTTTTTTGGGAAACTGTTTTCGTTAGTTCAGTTGTCCGATCGTCATAGAGGCGCATCAGGTTGTAGGCGGGAAGGTGTTTGAGCAGATCCTGATATAGGCTGTCCGTCTTCTCTTTCACCTTGATGCCGTCGCTCAGCTGATCAGATGCAACTGAGGTGATTAGTTTGCTGAGTTCTATGACTTCAATGGGTGCAGCCTCATCGCTATTCAATATGTCTAAATCAAGCTTGTGATGACGAAGGCCTTTTTCCAGAAATTGCTCTTTGAATTCCTTCAGCTCACGTTTTTCAGCGTCGAAATTCAGTTTGAGCGCTTTCGCAATTCGTTCTATTTGCTTATCAGGGTTTTGTAGGAGCAAATCGTAATCTACGAACACTCTCGCCGAGTTTTCACTGTGTTTCAAACTCAGGAGCATGTGCTCCTGCCAAAGGAAATATCCCTTTTCCAGCTCGAATCCGTCCCTGCTTGCAAGGGAGCGCGCTGCATTTGCCGGGTTGCGGCAAGCGATTACATAAGCAATATCCAGCTTCAGTGATTCGAAAATCGAAATCCAGAAAGGCAGCGTACGCGCCATGCGCGGATCTTTTACACCGAAGCAATTGGTGTTTTCGAATCTGTGCTGAACAAGCGCTTTTGCCTGTGGCTTGAAAGCGTCAAGTAAAGGGTTCTGCCACTCTTCTGCGCGGACAGGTGTAAGAGTGTGCCAATCATGCCCGAGCGTTTTTAGTAGTTCGATGTTCAGTAGGTTGAAATCGATATCTTCCCAAAAACCTTTGTCATTGTTTCCGCCGGACGGGGGCATTAACCGGTCGCCAAGCTCTACCCCCAGAGTGCTCAGTGCTCGGGTTATGACACTGGTGCCGCAGCGATGCATGCCCAGAACAACGATGATTTTTTTTGATGGAAGTGATTTATCATTCATGATCGTGTGCCAATTCTTTGTAATTTGCGTCGCAGTAGAAACTAACTGGCCCTGTGGCCACGTTATCCATTACAGGCAGAACGCGGAACATACACGCGTCTATCAACCGATGTAGGTAGGTTTCACCTTCTTCGATTACACCGACTACTCCTGCATTCAGGAAATATGTTCCAGGGTTCAAGTTGCACTGAAATGTGAACTCAACCTGCATCTGTGTGTTTTTATTTACTATCGTTACGGCATCTTGAAGCTTAGAGGCACTGGTACCACCTCCCAGCTCTACGCCGCCGAGAGACTTGATCATCATTCCGAACCGGACCGCGCCGGCAGGTATGGCAAAGTCGACAGTGTATGCATAGCGATAGGTGCGTCCACGCTTAAGGCAATTTACCTGTTCCCCAGCTATGTTCAGAATTTTTGCTTGGTCTATTAATACGCCGTGAGATTCATAAGATAACGTGCTTTTCGACAAGAGATTAGGGTCATGGAATTCTTCGAGATCATAAGCGTCGCTGGCTATTTCGGTGAGCGCATTTCCAGTTGCGAATGACAGCTCTGTCTCAACGGTTGAACTCTCGGCGATGGCGGACCTAATATCATTTTTTACGGCATTCACTTTGTCGGCAGGTGCGTACAACAGTTTTTGATACTGGCTGACGATGAATTTTGGTGGGCCGTCGGCGAGCTTTTCGCCTCCATCCAGCAATATGGCTCGGTCACATAGTTCAATGACAGTGTTGCCCGAGTGAGAGACGAAGAGGATGGTTGCGCCAGTGGATTTAATAGCTTCAATTCTGGCAAAACACTTACGCTGAAAACGCTCGTCGCCTACGGACAGAGCTTCATCCACAATCAATATCTGGGGATCGACGTTGATTGCCACAGCGAAGGCGAGTCGTACCATCATCCCGCTGGAGTAGGTCTTGACCGGTTGATCTATAAAGTCTCCAATTTCCGCGAAACGTTCAATGTCCGCAAATCTAGCATTCGTCTCATCTCTCGACAAACCCAGGACGGCCGCGTTCATGTAAACGTTTTCACGCCCGCTGAACTCTGGGTTGAAGCCGGACCCAAGCTCGAGCAGCGCAGCTACTCTTCCATGGGTCTTGATGTCTCCGCTTGAGGGATTGAGCGTGCCGCATATTAGCTGAAGAAGGGTTGATTTACCGCTACCGTTTCGGCCGACGATCCCTACGGTTTCGCCTCTATTGACGGTAAACGAAACGCCCTTTACCGCCGAGAACTCCCGAAAGTATTGTTTTCTACCCAGAGACAGCATCTGCAACAGGCGGTCACGTGGTTTGTCGTAGATCTGAAATTTTTTGTTCAGGTCACTAACTACAATTGCGTTATCAGAGGACATCAGCAAATCCCTTACGTGTTTTTTGGAACCACACGAATCCAAGGAACAATACAATTCCTCCAATTAAATAGCTCATGCCGAGGCTGGCAAAGTCAGGCAGCTGCCCTCGAAAAAGAATGGCTCTGGCATTTTCGATGGCTGGGGTTAAAGGGTTGATGGAGAGTAAGTAGCGGTACTCTAAGGGAAGTGCAGTAATAGGGTAGAAAATGGGTGACATGAACATTAAGACAGAGGTCAGTACTCCAATGATCTGGCTTACATCGCGCAGATATACGCCCAGAGATGATAGAAGCCAAACCAAACCAAGAGTGGTCATGACCAATGGGGCTAATATAACCGGGAGTAATAATGTTGTGATCTCAAGTTTTCCAAATAGTATTACACATGCTATTAGCCAGACCATGAGACTCACTAGATAATGAAATAGCGCGGATCCAAATGTAACCCAGGATAGGATTTCCAAAGGGAATACTACTTTCTTCACGTAGTTGACATTGCTAATGATCAGGCTGGGGGCTCTATTGATGCATTCGGCAAATAAATTAAAGGTCATCAATCCAGCAAAAAGCATAAGTGCGAATTCGGTTTTGGAGTCGCTGTCTACACTCCATCGCGCTTTGAAAACAACACTAAAAACGAAGGTGTAAATAATCAACATAAAAATAGGGTTGAATAACGACCAGAGCATACCCATGATCGACCCACGATAGCGACCAACAACCTCTCGTTTGATAAGCGCTGTGATCAAGCTGCGATTTCGCCAAAACGAAGCGATTATTTCTCGAGGAGCAATGGAGAAAGTTTTCACGGAACCAAACACTCCTTCGTATATTTTTTAGTGTCGGTTAACTCATAAAAACAAGAGATTCTGATATCCATTTGGTACTCAAAAAATGGGTTAATCGGTTGAAGCGATGGAGCATCACGAGCTGCCACAAGTCGTTCGTGGGTAGACCCGAAATCCGCCCGATCCGTTTGAATCGGCTGCCTTAAGGGGCTTGCGGAGCGGATTGTACGTCGAGTGCGCCGCCTTCGGCGTGAGCACTTTATCACAGGTCGGATATCGAGGCATCCGCTTTGACGACAGGCTCTGTCACACTGATAGCAAGAGCCGTCTGGGGGGGGGCGGGGAGGGAGCAAGAGTATAAGCGTTTATATTTTCTTGAGAATCACAGCTAATATAAAAAGAAAGTTGTCAAGCGTGCCTTGCCTGTATAAACCGATTCGATAGAGTAGTTTTATGCGGGTTATTAACCCTGAATGACGAAGTTCTTCATAGGATTTTAGCGTGTTGTGATTGTCTTTTGTTAATTGGTTGTCTAGTTTATTGAGTAGGTTGCAGTTCTGATCGGTCCATAGACTGAATCGTTCCGTCGTTATGCTTTTTAGTCTGGGCAAGTTGCCGAGGATGCCAACTTTGTTGCCGATCAGGTTGTTTTCATGTTGGCGGTAGTCTAGGCTTGGTATCTTGTCGTATATAACGAAGCCGCCCGAGGCTGTAACCAATAAATAGGTCAGCCAGTCATGGGCAACCACTGACACATCGTTTGGAGTCATTGCTAAGAGGTCGCGCGCAGGCGGATTTATCAACATCGTATTTCCACCCGCGATGCTCTGTACAAGTGCGTTTTTGAAGCTCGGCGTTTTCGATCGCAGGGGAGACATGCCTACCAATTGACCTTCCGCATTTATCAGTCGCACCCTTGAACAATAGAGTGCAGGCAGTGAGCGCTCTAGTGCGTTAAGGTTTGATATGCCTCTTTCCAGTTTTGTACTGTGCCAAACGTCGTCTTGATCGCTAAAAGCAAAGTAGTCTCCGTTAATGGATTCATTTTTTATTAATGATAAAAAATTTTTTGCAAAGCCGAGTTTGGGGCCTTCGTAAATTTTAAATCGATGTTCTCCAAGAGACTCCTGATAAAAATTAAGTATGCTCGTTGTGCTGTCGTTCGAGCCATCATCCGAGACATGGATAACCCAGTTTTTATGTGTTTGCGCTACAATGGATTCTAATTGCTTTTGCAAAAAGTCTTTACCATTGAATGTGCATAGCAGTATCGCTACCCCAGGACTGCTTCCCGTTGCTGGGCTAGAAGCATGGGTCAATTTTGCTTGCGCGCCTGCTGAAAGGGTCATGCGTGGATCCAATTTCGAGGGTGGAACGTATTCATAACTGCCGTGTCAATTCTTGAGAAGGATCACGCGGCGCTACCAGGGCGACAGCCGCAAGCGGCGCATTTTGGCTGCTGGCTTTGCTGCGGCGCTTTGGATGTCAGCGATATGCAGCCTATCTTATCGCTCGACGTAGCCTATGCTCCAGTATTTTATCCCATGGATCTGATCGTCGCCTGAACGCAGTGAGATGCTTGTTCGATCATAGTCATCGGGGTGGCCTCCAGTAGGGGCTATTGCGTACAATCACGACGCTGGAAGCAGAGCAGTTCAATGATCGGTTCGCGCGAAGGGTGTATGGACAGAATAAGAGCATTTTTGTTGGGCCTACCACGTCGACAAAAGCGGTTGATACAGGTTGCGACGGACGTTGTTTTAGTTTGGGGTGCGCTGTGGCTTGCGTTTATCGTTCGGCTGGGAGTCGACGATATGTACAACCCTCTTAGGGTTCATGTCTGGCTGTTCACGATTGCTCCTGTCATCGCGATCCCGCTCTTCATCCGGTTTGGTATGTACAGAGCCGTTATGCGCTACTTCGGTAATGACGCGCTTATCGCGATCATCAAAGCGGTAAGCCTATCGTCCCTTATTCTGGCCGTTGTCGTTTATTGGTACAGCAACCACGAGGCAGTTGTTCCACGTTCGATAATATTTAATTACTGGTGGTTGAGCCTGGTGATTATCGGCGGCCTTCGTTTGTGTATGCGTCAGTATTTCATGGGCGATTGGTTTACGGCCGCTCAGCATGTTCCCTTTGCAAATCGCGACGATGGCCTGACAAAAGTTGCCATCTACGGTGCCGGTGTCGCAGGCAATCAGCTTGTTGCAGCGCTGCGTATGGGCCGAACCATGCGCCCTGTCGCTTTTGTGGACGACGATACTAGTATCGCGGATCGTTCCATCTCGGGCCTCCAAGTCTACAAACCCAAGCACATCCAGCAAATGATTGACGTAACCGGCGCACAGGAAATCCTCCTGGCATTGCCGTCTTCTACTCGTGCAAGACGCCGGGAAATTCTCAATCTACTGGAAGGTTTCCCACTACACGTACGAAGCGTTCCTAATTTTAGTGATCTAGCCAGCGGCCGGGTAAAAGTCGAAGACATTCAGGAAGTGGACATCGCCGACCTGTTGGGTCGTGACTCAGTGCCAGCGCAACCTGATTTGCTCGCACGCTGCATTAGAGGCAAGACGGTAATGGTTACGGGCGCAGGCGGTTCGATCGGATCGGAGCTTTGCCGCCAGATATTTTCGCTTAGTCCGACTACACTGTTGTTGTTCGACCACAGTGAGTTCAATCTTTACAGTATTCTGTCGGAACTGGAGCAGCGCGCTTGCCGTGAGTCAGTATCGGTCAGTTTACTGCCAATCCTCGGCTCCATCCGTCACCAGGAAAAGCTTCTCGATGTGATGAAGACCTGGCGAGTGGACACTGTCTATCATGCAGCTGCGTACAAACACGTGCCCATGGTTGAGCACAACGTCGCCGAAGGCGTTCTTAACAATGTGATCGGTACGCTTAACACCGCTCAGGCGGCACTGCAGGCGGGTGTCTCCAACTTTGTGCTGGTTTCCACAGACAAGGCTGTCCGTCCAACCAATGTGATGGGAAGCACCAAACGTCTCGCCGAATTAACCCTGCAAGCGTTGAGCAGAGAGATTGCGCCGGTGCTTTTCGGTGACAAGGCCAACGTATCCAGGGTTAATAAAACCCGATTTACGATGGTCCGCTTTGGCAATGTGCTGGGCTCATCGGGTTCGGTTATTCCCCTATTCCACAACCAGATAAAGTCGGGTGGACCGCTGACGGTTACTCATCCGAAGATCACTCGTTATTTCATGACTATTCCCGAGGCTGCTCAATTGGTCATCCAGGCTGGATCCATGGGGCTTGGCGGTGACGTGTTCGTCCTGGATATGGGCGAACCGGTGAAAATCGTCGAGTTAGCGGAGAAAATGATTCACCTGTCGGGCTTGAGTATACGTTCGGAGAGAAATGTGCATGGCGACATCTCAATCGAATTCACAGGCCTACGCCCGGGTGAAAAACTTTACGAAGAGTTGCTGATTGGTGACAACGTGTCGGCAACCCAGCATCCGATGATCATGAGCGCCAAAGAGGATCATCTGACTTGGGATGCTCTCAAGGCACGACTGACTGAATTGCTGGCTGCCGTTGAGCAAGATGACTATTCCCGGGTCCGTCAGCTAATGCGCGAGACAGTCAGTGGTTATTCTCCGGATGGCGAAATAGTCGATTGGATTTATCAGCAACGGCGACTCGAACCTTGATCTTACATATGCTGTAACGCAACCTTTTTTGACATGTGAGTACCATCGCCTAGGTTTGGGTAGCAGCTTCGGAAAGCTGCTTTCCTCAAATTGATGTTATGGAGCGTCACTTATGCGTACAGCCTATTTCTCGTCTATTGCCTTCGCTTTGCTGGCTAGTGCTTTTGTTGCTGTCAATGCCGCACCGGTCACGCCTGAGGTCCCCGCGCCTACTGCTACGCAGATGGCGCCCGCAGCGCACGCCCCGAGGATCAATATCAACGATGCCGATGCGGCAACCTTGCAGCGGGAGCTCTCTGGAGTTGGTGAAACAAAAGCCAAGGCGATTGTTGCGTATCGTGAAAGCAACGGGCCTTTCGCATCGGTGGAAGAATTGCTAGAGGTCAAGGGGATTGGCAAGGCGATTCTAGATGCCAACCGTGAGAAGCTTCAGGTCAATTGAAGGCTTTCGTTTGTAGCAGTTAAAGGAAATCATTGGCCGCATTGCTGTTCGCTTATGCGGTGCAGTGTTGCGATTCACGGGTGCTGAACATTTAAGTTAGTACCGCCCCAGGGCCATTGCTCTGGGGCGTTTTATTCTGAGCAGTGCAACCATGCCGTCGTACGATCCCTTAATGAGCTTCTGCTTCAAGGTGCGTTTGCCTTCCTTGTTTAGGGTGAAGTTCAGTGGTTGACTTTTCAAGTTGGCAGACCCATCGAGGGTTGTCTGTGTGGATCGTCTTCATTCCTAGAGAAAATTGTGTAATCATCTACATATTTTATGCGCGTGCTAATCGCAAAAAATTAACCCGATCGACTCAACCCAACGAAACTTCACTTATTACTCCGGCTAAATTCAATGTCGACAAAGAACTTGACAAAGCATAAGTACCGCCCAGATATAGATGGTTTGCGTGCAATCGCCGTACTTTCTGTTGTTGGATTTCACGCATTCCCTGAAAGTGATATTTTTAGAGCTGGATTTATTGGTGTAGATATTTTCTTTGTCATTTCTGGCTTTTTAATATCATCCATTATTTACGAGAAATTTGAAGCAAACAGTTTTAGTTTTTTAGATTTTTACACGCGGAGGGTCCTACGTATATTTCCCGCTTTACTACTGGTTTTGATGGCGTGTTTTATATTTGGCTGGTTTGCTTTGCTTCCGAGCGAATATAAAGACGTTGGAAAACACATGGCCGGTGCTGCGGGATTTGTTTCAAATCTTTTATTGTGGAAAGAAAGCGGATATTTTGATGTTGTCAGCGAAAACAAGCCACTACTCCATCTGTGGAGTCTCGGTGTGGAGGAGCAGTTTTATATCGCGTGGTCATTAATCTTGTGGTTGGCCTATAAGGCGAAGATAAATTTACTCATAACGGCCGTCGCTCTAGCTGTAATTTCTTTTTATCTCAATATATCAGGTGTGCAAAACGATCCGTCAGCTACCTTCTACTCTCCTCAAACCCGTTTTTGGGAGCTTTTGGTCGGCGCTATACTTGCTTATATTGTGCACAAAAAAACACAGTTTACAGCAGCCTCAGTGAACGCTTTATTCGGTTTTGGATCGGTATCCAATCAATACGACATAAATGCGGAAGCAAAAAGTGAAGTTAGATCGGCTCTTGGGTTGATATTATTTATAGTTGGATTCTTTGCCATATCAAAAGAAAACGCTTTCCCCGGTTATTGGGCCGTCCTGCCTGTGCTTGGGGCTGTATTAGTAATCTCGGCAGGCCAGCAGGCCTGGTTTAATCGGATGATACTCTCCAATCGTGCGCTTATTTCGATCGGAATTATAAGTTACCCATTATACCTATGGCACTGGCCAATACTCTCTTTCGCCCGCATCATCGAGGGTGAACTCCCAAGTGAAACCATTCGTTGGGCGGCTGTAGCTACGTCAATTTTCTTGGCGTGGGCCACTTACAGACTATTTGAAAAACCACTACGGTTTGGCGCCGGTAAAAACATCAAAGCAATGACAATGTCGGTGGTAATGTTGTTTTTCGGCGTCACTGGCTATATTACTTATGATAGGAATGGGCTCGATTATAGAGGTGGAATCAGTTCTGGCTTTCAACTGCAAGGCGATATTGGATTCGACGAGCTAGAAAGCTATATACAAGCTAATTCTCTTCGCTGCAAAAGTAACTCAAAAGGCGAGTTGGAAATAAATAATATTTCTGTGGGGAAAGTTGGATGTTTACATTCTACGGGCGCCGAGGAGCCAGACATAATCATAATCGGTGATAGCCATAGTGGTCATTTGTTTCTTGGGTTGAGTGAAGAACTGACCAACTTAAAAGTGGCCTCGCTATCCCTCTATGGAATCAATGGCGTCCCTTACATAAGCAATAGTTACTTCGAGAAAGCGTTTTCTTATATCTTGAATAGTAAAGCAACCAGCGTGGTAATTTCGAGCTACTGGGCTAATCCACAGCTGGATCTAATCGGCAACACCGCTAATGATGGGCTGCTGAAAACGGTTAAGTCGCTAACCCGTGCGGGTAAAACGGTATATATAGCTGATGATGTTCCAAATTTCAGCTTCGATCCAGCAGTTTGCAAACACTCGAGAAGATTCAGTTCGGGTCAAAAATGTGATGAGGATGCCGAAAAATTTCATTCTTCATATGCTCAGTATATGGACGCCATCGTCGAGGCATCAAGGTCGAATCCAAATGTAAAAATTATTAAGACCTCTGAGAGCTTTTGTAATACTGCAACTTGCTCGATGAAGAAAGATGGTAAGCTGATGTTTGCCGATAGAAACCATCTTAATATGTCAGGAAGCCGATATATTGCTAAAGTAATCCTGGCTACTTACCCCGAGCTTCGCCTCAAGCAGCAGCCAGCTGAGGGGCAATCCAGCTACATCTCCGTGAGCAAGTAACTCCTGGGCTGGATTAATCAATAACGCGCCATTCAAAAAAAGGCTCGCAGAATGCGAGCCTTTGTTAACCGTTCCATAAACGCGGCATTCAAAGCCACAATTTAAAGCCGGGTGCTTGCTCCCGATTTCTTTCCAGTGTCAGAGCCCGTCTGATGATGCGTCCCGACGCCAAAGTGGAAAAAGTACATCTGTACCTCAAAACCCGTAAACCTCCGAGAATCCTCCGACGGCTTGGTCGCCATGGTCAAACTGGATATCAAAGTCGCGTTGTTCGTACCTGTGCTTTTTTGTTTTCCTCAACAAGCCCCATAACCGAGTGAAAATATAGAACTGGATGCACAACGACGTTCTAGAGAACTGAAGCGAATCTCGGCGAAGCAGGGCGCACCACAAGGCACGCCTATTTCAACGCTGCTGGCCAATGTCTATCCGCACTACGTGATGGATCAAGCTATGGAGTTGCGTAAGCACGAGATGATCGCCGTGCAGTGTGCTTGGGCTTGAGATTAGATGTTTGGGGGCATGCCCTGGAAGCTAGACTCGCCGGTTCAAACTGACTTTGACCGAGAGCAAACAAGTCTGTTGTAGTTTGGGTGGTTCGCGGTTGAAGATCACAGGAAACGTGGTGACGGGAAATCTGTGTTCTACGTTGGTCATGGAAAACTCCTCGATAGATGTATTTTCCACCTACCGAGGTTTCCGGGGGGATTTAGCCCGCTACACTCGTACATTATCGTAGTTCGGCCACCGATATGTTAGTTGCTAATGAAGGAGCTAGCAAAGTATCGGTGGCTGTTTCAGGCCGCGATCCTGTGAGGCGGCGTTAACCGTAAATTATTTGTGAGTGTCTAGATCCAATTTGTAGTTAGTGACGCGTGTGCGAACCCAGAGCTTTACAATTTCAGTCGCAGCCATTAGTGCTCCCAGCAACGAGAACGTTGTGGTATAGAACAGTAACCGAGCGTCGGCTGCATTTCCAAACATCACAAGGCCGACGAAGTAGAATGCTGCCGACAGAAAAACGACGGCGGCCTCGGCGGTTAGCGCGCCAGCGAGTACAATAATGATAAGTAGAGAGATGGATATTAGGTACAAAAACCAGGGTTTTACATATATCAAGTTAGAGGTGTTAATAATGTAATTTACCATCACATCACGAACGGATGATTTTGATAAATTATATCCATAATTGTTGAAATCAATTTGCGGGGATGTTATCAAAAACTGTTCCCCATCATTAGCACCGACTAAATATTTCGCGAGCTCTGTTTTGTTATAGAAGAAGCAGGTAGGTTGACTTTTAGCAGTGCTTACCCATAATTCGTCAATTTTATTATCTAGCGGGATCTTGTCAAGGAGTTTGGCTGAGAGGATTGAATGCCTAGCGTCGTAGCCTTCATTGATTTCGGAAAGTGTAAGCTCTGGTAATATATCGCTAAATAGATTTGTCTCCGAGCAGATGCTTGCTCCGGCAATATCCATTGCTCTAGTTACTCGAATAAGCGCGGTTGCCCCCTTCAATTCCTTGAAGCTAGGAAGCGAATACTTGTCCATTTGAATTTTTGAAATATATATTGTGCCAGTTAAAGCTATACCAAGCGCAATGGTACCAATCAATAATTGAGTTTGATGTTTGGATACTCGCGAAACTACTACCCATGCCAGATAGAAAGCTAGCGGTATCGCTGCAGTGATCGCGTTATGTCGAGAGGCGGTTCCAAGAAAAATTAGTACGGCAGAGAGTAAAAATAAGGTGATAAAGGTCGACCGTTTTTTTGTCGATTTCATCGCTAAGATAGTAGCAAAGCTGGCTGCAAAGAAAGAAGTCATCAAAACATCTTTCCAAATTGCAGCTATGGTACCCAGTATCACTGGAACGCTGAGGTAAAGAAGGATAAAGCCGATGGAGAGAGTTACTCTTTTGGTCAGGTTAGTCGTAACATAAAATAACGAGGATATTAGGAGCAGTATTTGTGCAAAGTGCATCACGGACGGATTGAGTGATACTAGGTCGACTAAACGCCAAACATAACTAACCATAGGAGGCCATGTCGAGTCTGTGACGTCATTCCTTGCGCTATAGATTGCGTGAAACGAATCGTACGTCATAAAGCCAGGGTAAAAGAAGCCGGTGATGAATAAGGAGGCTACCGTGGGTATAGTTAACAGACTGAAAATGCTGAGGAGCTTTCTGGTGTTGCTTTGCGCGAAGAAAAGTAGTGCTGCGCATAGAGGAAGCGACATAATGAAACCAATCGCGATTAGCTTCATTATGCTACGAGTATTGGACTGCTTATATATTGATAGGTTAAGTTGTGGGTCTTCTCCATTAGTCTCAATTAGTAAGCCAGACGGAAGTAGTTCTATTTTTTCTATGTTATGGGTAGGGGTTATACGTTGTGCCAGGTCACTGGGTGAAAGTGTTTCTGTACTGAAAAGATAGTTCAGCTGTGCACTTTTTATCAGTAGAGTCGATGTGTCATCGGACACATCCACGCGCAGGGTCTTTATCGCTGTGGCTGGAAGCGCCAACCCTATTCCATGGTTCGGATTTCCGTCGTAAGCAGTTCGTTCACTGGCATCTTCTGAATACGTTGAATACGTTGAATACGTTGAATTTGTTGGGAAGAAGATTTGCATGAATCCAGGTTCATTGGCGTCCGCAAAAAATACAATCGTGTCTTTATGGATCTGGCAAATGCCTAGAGTTACTATGCCGGAAAGAATAAGAGAGGCCAGGTAGAATATAAATATCTTTTTCCAATAGTCCTTGGATGGTAAATGCATGTTTTTTTTCGCCTGGATTGATATATTGGTGTTGTGATTTTACTAATGTTGGTCGTTCGTTGTTGCTACTTAGCTTGCTATTGTTCTGTGGTTTCAGATTTCGCTATACATATTCCATCTTTAATGAGGAGTTGGATTCCATTTGGTGAGTCTTTGATTTTCAGTGCTCTAAATGTCTTGTTTAAGTAATCTACGAGTAAACTATTGGTGTTCCTTAACTTGAGGCTTTCCAGCCCGTCGACTGTTGCTTCTTGTGAAAGAACTACAAGTTTCGTATTGGATATCGCTCTAATATGGCTCTGCTGAAAGTCATCGGGCCGTTTGTAAAGGTAGTACATTTCCCAGAATGGAGCCTTTGCACCGAGGAGTGCATATATTCCAGGGAAGTGAGGTGCTGCCAAGATTTCGTTTTTTCCAATATTGCACTTTTGAACGGCTTGTCGCACTGCTGAAATAACTGCGGCTTGGTAGTTGTCTACGTAGAACTTATCCCCGCTGATATCGACTGCTGAAACCGCGGGTGGTTCGGCTCTGAATAGCCTCCAATATTTTACTGCTGGCTCAGCTGGCAACCAGCTTGCGACTACTGCTATAAAAGTTGTAATTAGCAGAAGTATAGAAATATTTTTTTTATGTTGTAATGCTAGATAGTAAGCTAGCGAGATCACTGCAGGAATAGAGGGTAGCGTTGCCTGGGCAATATGACTAAAATCGGCGCGCTGAAATGCTTGGTGCATATAGGGGATGCCCGCAATGCAGCATCCCCCCATTAGTGTTACAATTTTATATGTAGTTTCTCCTTGTTTTTTTGACAGCAGTAAATATATTCCTAATATATAAATCATGGGGATAAGAAAGCTTGCCATGCCAATCGCGATAGTTTGAATAAGATCTACCGAAATTTCTCCGCTGAGATCGGCTACCCAAATAAATGGGATTGGTAATGGTAACTGCCAATTGGATGTTCCAAGCAAAGAGTGAATGAACGCCTCTAAGAAGCCTGGTTGAAATGCAATCATTGTCAACATTGGCGAATAGCCAGCGACAACTCCAGTTACGAACCATGCGGTGGAAGAAGGTAGTAAATTCCTTCTTTTTGAAAGCAACATGTATAGCGTTACTAGGATGAAAGAGGCTGCGAAGAACACCCCATGATTTCTGCCGATAAATGCGGCGATTCCCGTAGCAAATCCAAATATGAACCATTGCCTTGCGTTGTTTATATTTGTTAACGTGAAAAATATCAATGCGCAGAGAATTAAGGACAGAGACTGCTCATATACTTTGTGTCTTGGGAATCCTAAAGCAACGACTATGAGTGAAGCACAAGTCAATCGTATTTTCCATGGTGTATCGGCTTTGACCATGGCATACCAGATCGAAGCTAAACCAGTCGCGCCGAATGCTGCACCTGCCGCAAGTAAGCTAAACAGGCCAGTGTTTCCGGTGAGGTGAAAAAATAAACTGACCCAGTAATATCTACCAGGATCATAGCTGTAAAAATCTAGTATCGGGACCTCTCCGAGGAAGGTTCGCTGCGAGGCATACCAAAGTAATCCTTCATCGGACCATCCAAAGCCGTATCTCCATTGGATAATAAATCCAATTCCACACAGAAGGCACGCACCGCATACAGCCTCGATGAATGCCCGATTTACTATTGAATTTTTTATCTGATTTGTGCTGGACATTTCATTTTCTTGCATGTGGTTTTACCCAGGTTTTGCTAAATGAGGCGCTTGTTTTTGCTTGGGTGACGGGCGTCTATCTTACCTCGGTCTAGTGCTTTTATGGTAAGGGAAGAGTGGACGGAGGCACAAAAGCGCAACCCAGCGAGTGTTCTCACTGCAATCGGCAGTGTATGTGGCAAGCGAATCCGGAAGAGACTGGTATCCAGCTGCAGGTAAAATGAAAAACGCTTATGCATTGAGGTTAATATCCCTAATGCCGGTGGCACAGGGTCAAGTACTGCATTGGCTTTGTCTACGGGCCAATCTCTTGGCTGAATTACCTGTGGGGGGCTTTTGTGCCGGGTCGAACGGGTTTTATGCAAGGGCTTCTTGAACTTTACTATCGATTTATTTGCCGGAAACAAAGTAATTTCAGCGTATGCTTTAAGTGCGAATAAGAGAATATAGATGAGAGGTTGCCGAGAACAATAAAACTAATAAGTTTGGTTTCATAGTGTGTTTTTTATTACTAATTTTTTATATGTTGTTTGTTTTTTTAATAGATTTTTCCGTAAGTTTTTCGGAGGGAAAAACAAAGTTTTTGTTGAGGAAATAGAATGAAACGGTATATGAAATCATTGCAAAAACCTGAGCGGCTTCGGCGTGCATGCCCATAGTTCGATGCAAAAGAAAAAGTACCAACTGGTTTAAAGAAAATGCGGCGATAAAGGCGGCAATGAACTTGGGGATGGTGCTGCGGCTCGTTGTTGATTGGTCGAAAACGAATATCTTATTAAGTATAAAGGCGGCTACAAGTGCAACTCCATAACCCACAGCATTGGCATACTCAGGTCTTATCGTGAATAGCGTAATTAGTATCAGAAACACGCTATAGCCGATGACTGTATTGACTAGCCCGGAGAGAATATATTTTAGAGCTTGCATCTAAACCGTGTCTCCTATGCTTGTGGGATTTGCTCGGATATTTGATTGAATAACTCCAGATCTTTGAGTTTGTTGCCGGTGGTTTTTAGTTTGCGCCAGTATTCCAAGGTGCTTTCCAGTTGGTTCAGGTTTCTGGGGCCGATGATCACGCCAGAAAGTGCGGGGTTTACATAGGCGGCTGCTAGAGCTAGTTCATTTAATGACGCCGGGCGTGGCTCGAAGTTGTGACTGGAATTTAAAATGCCTACTAGTTTTTCGGAGGTTGACAGTGGGATGTTTATTTGACGTAGCTCTATTGAACTGTCGGTTGCGGCTGGCTCGGTTTTTAATCCTCCTAAGTTGATACCATAGGCTAAATATTTTGCATTGGGAAACCAGCGCTGATATGACTTGCGAGCGCGGGATGTTACAAAATTTTCTTTGACTTGTATTACCCACCTATCGGCGAGCGCAGGGTTGGCTTTGTAATATAATTCAGGGTGCTTGATTCCTGATAGGCCAATTGCAAAGCCGTCACTTTCTAGTGCAGACATTGCGTTAACTGTTTGCTCTATTGACGAGTCCTGGTTTTCGGCATTGATCCTGTTGTCCCAATGAACGGAAATACAGGAAAGTGCGTTCCCGAATTTTTCTCTTAAAATATTTGTTGAACGCTCAATTTCAGACGAGGCTAGATTTACATCGGAGGTGCCCATGTTATCAATGGAGCCGATTTTTACAGTCAGCGCTAATTTTGAGTTTCCATTTACCGACACCCAATCGGCAATCCATTTCACGGCGAGGCCAAAATCTTCTTTATGCTTATTGATAGGGTAATTTGTAGCTGTGTCAATATGGGCGCCGCCATTATTAAGGAATTTTTCAAGTAGTTCGTACGCACTATTGCGATCAATACCCCAGCCCCATAGTGCGGTGCCAAGCACAAGCGATTTGTCTTCACGCGCAAGGTTGGACATGTTCACATCCCTCGTTTAGAGTTGTTCAGTCGCTGGCGCAGCGACAGCATTGCCTTAAGGTATTCTATCGTCAATTTGATTATTTTAACTTTTGAATTTGGATCGTCGGTCCAGATGACGGGTAGGTCATAAACTCGGTATTTCAGATGATCGGCCGTTACTAGGATCTCGGTTGCAAAAAACCATCCATCACTTTTTGCACCAGTGTCCATGAGCTTTTCAAGAGTGCTACGCTGCAAAAATTTGAATCCACACATACCGTCACTAAACGAAGTATTGAAAATAAGCCTCACGATATAGTTAAAGCAAAAGCTGGTGACGTTCCTGATTGGTTTGCGACCTATCACTTTTGCTCCCTTCGCCAGTCTTGAGCCTGTTACAACTTCGGCGTTGTTTGCTATGAGAGTTTCAAGGGCTGGACGAAGATGGCGTAAGTCGGTTGCCAAATCGAGGTCCATATAACCGACAATGTCTGCTGTCGACTTAGTCCATGACGCCTTGAGCGCTCGGCCAACACCACGTTGTTCCAAGCGTAGGTACTCGACGCCCGGAAGTATTTTTTCAAGCTCCCTGGCTATTTCCGGTGTTTTATCCGTTGACCCATTGTCGGCGAGGATAAGCCTGATGCTGCCAATATCCTTTAAGTTATTTTCAATATAGGCACAGGTTTTTTTTATTTGCTGAGCGAGCGTGTTTTCTTCGTTTAAGATTGGTATGGTTATTTCAATCGATGTGTTCATGTTCTTTTGCTCTGAATTGGTCGGTTAAATTAAAAAAATTCAGTGTCTAATTTTTCTAGAACATCATAAATATTGTCGATTTTACCGCCTAGTATTGAATAGCATCCTGCAAGCTCTGGATGTTTTTCAAATAGAATGGGCCTGCCATCGTCGCCCTCGTTTTTTACAAGAACGGTCTTCACCTCAAATAGTGAGTCCACGTATTTAGCCTTCAGCACCGATGGAAGGTACCGTCCAATATCGCGAACCATACGCTCTACACGCGTTGAGCGATCATAGTTGTCAAGTTTTTGGTACGGGTCAATTCCCGGTTCGTCCCTCCAGTACATGTGCGGGGTGTACCGAACATGCGAAAGAGTGTGCAGACCTCGGGCAGGGAAGGGCATCATGGAGAAAAACGGACCATCCATGACCGTTATGCCCAACCCCTCAAGTGCGGGAGGCGCCTGCATCAGCGCCATTTCTGTTACTTCTTGCTTCAGACCAGTCTGGGTGCCGGGGAAATCGCCGCCAAACTGGTTAAGGCCGCTATATGTGCAGTTGAATACGTACCGACTGGTGAGTCGTTCTTTATCTCCGAGCTTGGATGTAAGCAAGACATTTAGTGTCTTGTCCGACCCATTGAAGATTGAGGTTGCACGGGTCTCGAGGCGAATGGTTACACCACTTTCACGCAATTCGCGTAGCGCCCATTCGGCCAACTTCGTGCTGTCGAACGCGTACTCTTCCACCAGAAATACGTCTTCGATCAGTCGTGGCTCAAACAAGGCACACTGTGCTGGATCCGCTCGCTCAATTTTGGCGCCAATCTCCCGATAGAAACGCTCAAATTGGTTACCGGTGACTTTAGAGTTGCGACGGGCAATGGCATAGAGTTTGGTGAAGTCCCGCTTGACTGCTCCGGGCCAGTCATTAACGAATTTTGGCAAGTTAATGCGGCTGCGATAGGCTGTCGTGAAGCTTCGGGGATAGTGATAGCCGTTATGGACACGAGCTTGATTGTTATAAGAAGCCCGGGAAAGTAGTGCAGGTTCACGCTCAACTAGGGTGATGCGTTTCAGGTTGCGTTGCTTAGCCAAGTAGACAGCAATCGCCGCACCGTAAAAGCCGCCACCGATAATTACGGCGTCTTGCATGTTGTCGACAGTCGCCATTACACAATCCGGTCAGGTGCAACGGTATTGAGTGAGGGTGCCACTTCTTCGATGTTCAGTTTTTCATGTCGTGTGATACGCGCGCTAGTAAACTCCTGAGCGACGTGATATAGGGGGCCTTCGTTCGACAAGCTGGCCATATGGAGGATGTATTCTCCGAGTACTAGAAGTACGAGCGAGGTTAAAAAAAACATTCCGGACTGTTGTAGCGAGAGACTAACCCACCCTGGAGCGATATCGGTTTTTAAAATACCGATCGCCATAACATAAATTGAATAAATAAGATTAGAGACCGCGCCAAACAACGATAGTGAAGTAACGAGTCGCATAGGCGCTCGTGTCGTGGATACAAGTAGGCGCATTCCCCGATCAATGCTCTCTCGAAGCCGCTTGATCTGCGATGTTTTCGGTGCAGCGCTGTAATCAAGATTGATTCGTGCAAATCCGCCGGTGGCTGGAAGATGACGATAGGTCATTGCTGGTTGGGGATGCTGAAGAATGAAGTTAATAACCCGCTTGCTGAGGAGCCGATATTGCGGAGCTTCAGTGGCCAGGTGAATGCCGTTGAAGTATTTGTATAGACTATGGAATATTGTGTTGGCGCTCTGATATGCAAAGCTTTGGGGTGGTTTTTGTTTATTGTTAGCGAAGACTACATCGGCCCCACAGACAGCTTTGTCGAGCATTTCGGGCAGGAAAGCAATGTCATCAACCAAAGGGTCAATTACGACCACAAAATCACCTAGGGCGTTTTCCAGGCCCGCCCACGATGCAGTGTCGGCGTCGACTTCTTTTGTTAGTGCGTATACTTGTAAATTCGGTAGACCACGCTCGGAGGTCAGAGACTTAAGTACCGATACACTCTCATCGTTCGAGGCATTGTCGACAATAATAAGTTCGTAATCACTGACAAGTGAGGAAATACGCTCGACAGCGTCCGATAGGATATTTCCTATGTGATTTGATTGGTTGCGCGCAACGAACACAACCGATAGAAATACCGGGAAAAACGCCATTCACAAATCCTCTAGGCACCAGCAACATATCAGGCGCCGTATCTAGACAAAAAACGTGCCATTTTAATCAGCCAAGTAGGGGGACGTCACCCTTTAACTGCAATTTATCGACCATTCATCTCATTGACCTTGCAGGGGTAGAGGTTGCCCCCTGCAAACTGCCGGGGCACCGCTAAAATCTATAGGACCCCTGAGTTCCTGGCGCTTGCCAATGAGTGAACGCCCTACATGCGTTTTACTGATGTCATTGACTAACCTTTTTGCAGTGAGGTGCAGTCCCTCATGCCCACCTTCTTCGGCTACAAAAAAATTACGGCTATTATATACAGCTAAGATTATGCCTATAATAAATTGGTTTCCGCCAAGCGTTCTGAGCCTCAGGCGCTTGTCTTTCCCTTAGGCATCTCCCAGGAGCACAGTCATGAACTCTGTCCAGTCCCAAGGTACGGCCCTCGTCACCGGCGCTTCTTCCGGTATCGGTGCGATTTACGCCGAGCGGTTGGCTGCGCGTGGTT
>Ga0207655_1000856_pt1 | contig 32464 bp, 36 predicted proteins | sample KBSM44metaG_FD_184398 | JGI IMG/M metagenome (GOLD analysis project Ga0207655, IMG submission 184398) | Miscanthus rhizosphere microbial communities from Kellogg Biological Station, Michigan, USA - KBS M4-4 metaG (SPAdes) (version 2) | ecosystem: Host-associated > Plants > Roots > Rhizosphere >... | reverse complement strand
GCCGCGGTCAGCAGGTCGAAGCCGGCGTGCCACAGCAGTACCGGGACGACACTCCACCCCGCACCGACGGTCATCCAGGCGAGCAGGCAGGATCCGCACACCAGAGCCAGCATCCACCCGAAGACCCCGGCACCCATCGCCGTATACGTCGGGTTGAAGAAGAAGGCGGGCAGGTGCCATGAGATCCAGACGCCCGCCACGATCAAGGCCGCCGTTGCGATCGACATCCGCCGCGCGAGGGCAGGCAGCAACCAGCCGCGCCACCCGGCCTCTTCACCCACGCCGAAGGTGAGCACCCAGACCAGAGCGACGGCCGGCCAAGCGAGGCCGGGAAGCTTCTCGGTGAGACCGAAGGCGGCCGGACTCGGCCAGGCCCCGGTCACGACGAGCGTCACGATCCACGCGATCACGAGGTACAAGGCAGGCAGACCCACGCCGACGATCCACCACACGGCACGGAACCGGACGGAAAACGCGCGTCTCGCCCATGACGCGAGTGCGCGCGCTCCGCCCTCCCACAGCGAGGCCGCGACCGCTCCGCAGAACGGACCGATGGATGCCAGAAAGAAGGTCCACGGCATGGTGTCGAGGCGGGATACCTGCGCCTGAAGAAGGATCGGCACCCAGATCGCCCACGTGAGGGTGAACGAGACGACGAGAAACACCGCGACACCACCGCGCCGGGTGGCCGCCGGGCTCAGCATGTCCACCGTCGGGTGCATGCTCTGAGTCAACTCCCCCCCGCGGGGGAAGGGTAGGCGTTTCGCCCGTCGATAATGCCGCTGCGGATGGCCCGACGAACAATGGCACAATTCGTGCCGACTTCGAACAAGAAGGCCTCCAGCGCGGCCTGTCGCGCAGCAGCGTCGTCCTCATGGAGTACGAGACGGCGTGCGGATACGCATCCTTGCTCGAGTACACGCGACGCGCTGCCAGTATGTCTCGCACGATCGTCACCCCGGGCATCGTGCGCAAAGCCGGTCTGAAGAGCACGCTGATGGCCTCGCTCGTCGTCCTCGCCGGCGGTTTGGTCTGGCTCGCGGCATCACCCAGCGATGCCGACTTCGTCCGCCACGTCCTCGGACCGAGCATCCTGGTCAGCCAGTCAGCAGATCGGCGGCGCCCTCGGGCTCGCCATCCTCGCCTCCGTCGCGACGGCACGGACCGACGCTCTCGACGTCATCGGTACCGCTTCCACCGACGCATTGACGGCCGGGGTCTCACTGTCAATCCTCGCCACGGGCCCACCGCGGGGTGTTAGCTTTGCCCGAGTCAATGAGTCACCACGTACGACGGTCGCTCAGACGCTGTGGAGATCGGGGGATGCGGATGCCAGGGGTTCGCGAGGTGCATCGTGTCTGAGCTTCAACGCCGGACAAACGCCTTCGCCGCGCTCGCCGACCCCACCCGCCTCCAGGTGGTCGACCTCCTCACGATCGGCGACCTCGCTCCCAGCGAGATCGCCGCGGAGCTCGGGATGACCTCCAGTCTCGTCGCCTTCCACCTCCGGGTCCTGGAAGAGTGCGGCATCGTGCGGCGCGCACCGTCGGAGGGAGACCGGCGTCGCAGTTATCTGCAGTTCGTGCCGGAAGTGTTCGAATCGATGGAGCCGGCACCCGTTCGCGTGTCGGGCAAAGTCATCTTCGTCTGCACAGCGAATTCTGCGCGCTCGCAGCTGGCCGAGGCGCTGTGGCCGATGGTCAGCGACGTACCGGCCCTGTCGGCGGGAACGGATCCCGGCGCCACCGTGAATCCCGGAGCCACGGCCGCAGCGCGGCGCCACGGGTTCACGATATCGAGCGCCGCGAGCCCGAAAACGCTCGATGCGGTCTACGAGGACGGCGACTACCTCATCAGCGTGTGCGACCGCGCTCACGAACAACTTGCCGGGCGCGACGACGCGCACTGGTCGATCCCGGATCCGGCACCGATCGCCACGGACGTCGCCTTCGACAGGACAGTCGCAGACCTTCGGAATCGGATGTCGCGTTTCGCGCCACGGGTCATCGCGGCCTGAGAGCCTGGCAGCATCCACACCAGCGGCATCCCCGCTGCGCCACCCGCCGTCCTCTGAAAGAGAAAGCTCCGCCGCGCAATCTGGGGGGAAGCGCGGCGGAGCAGGCCGGAGCGCTGAAGTGGGGGAAGCGCTAATCGGCGCCTCACACACTATTGCCTCAACCAGAGTTGAGGCAATCTGTGAACCGATATATCAGCTTCCTGGAAGAGAATGGCGAGTTGAAGCGTCGCGTGATGGCGGAGGTGACGGACCACACAGACCCGGTGGAGGCAGTCACAGAGCTCGTCAGGCTCAATCTGGAGGGCATGTCGAGCAACCCCATTCTGGCGGTCTGGTACGACAAGGACCTCTTCGCCCGACTGGAGAAGGATTTCGGTGAACGTCACGGGATGCAGCGCACCCTGGCCGAAGCTCTGAATGCCGACACTCACAGCGCACTGGAGCGGTGGAAGGCGGAGGGCAAGCTTCGCGACGATGTGGACGAGTCGTTCCTGGTTGCACTGCTGACCGCGGTCGCGGTCGTGGACATGCACAAGAGCGATGTTGGGGTCGAGCACTTTCCTCGGCTTACCGCGTTCCTCACCGAGGCCGTGATGACCGCGGCGACCCGACGGTGCGCTGAGCGAGGAAACGGATGATCACGTGTGGGCGAAGAGCCCGCCGTCGCGTCCGCGACGAGTCGCGACGAGACGTTACCATCACCGGCGAACAGCGCGGGAGATCGTTCGTCGTCGATCCTCTGCCTGACCCCTTCTTCCCGCCACGACTTCCCGAGGACCTGTTCTCCCTCGATGCGGCCTCCGCGACCGGCGCAGTGGTGTCGACGGTCCCCGTCGAGGCAACCCCGACCACCCTGTCGGGGAGAGTGGGTTCCGCCGACACGACCATAAGGATCCGCACGACGTCGGGGAAAGTCACGGTCCGCACCAGCGACTGACATCCCCCACCTGACGACGGGTGCAGCAATGTACTTCTGGCCGTCCTGTTTATCCCGCTGGGGCTTGTGGTCATCCGGAACCGCAAGCGGATAATCGAGTTTGTCGTGCGTTATCAGTGCGCGGTTAGTCGGCGCTCAGCCGAGGTGGTCTCAGCTTCACTAGGGAGGCACCCTCCGAAGGTCACTGAACCCTGTACCGACCACCGTCGGCCGTGGCATTGCACTTACGCGAAGGACAGGACTGCCAGAACGACACCGATGGCGCGGCAGTGGTCGGCATCGCGGGAGCACTTGTTCTCCCGTTGTCCGCTCAGCGTATCCGAGCTATCCCACGTGGCCCGAGACGCCCGGCTTCTCATCCACGGGAGCGTTCGCGTAGGTTCCGAGCGCATAGGTGCCTGTGAGTTAGCGTGGACGACGTTCTGCCTCGATACGGTCGTCGTGTGAAAGCTCCTCGTCGCATGCTCGCAGTGACCATTGCTGGTGTTTCTGTCGTTGCTCTCGCAGGGTGCTCGATCGATGGGGTGCTTTGGGGTCCTGATGGCGCGCGCGTGATCGACACGACGGAGCAGTTGATCTCTGAGGCTTCGTCCGGTGATCAGGAGTCGCTTGCTTGCGAGGATTCTGTTGCGGTCTTTGGTGAATCGGGGCTGTGGGACGGACTCAGCGCCGGCGAGCCGGAGCAGTTCGACCCCGAGACGTCCGTTGATCGGCCGGCGCTTGACGCGACATGGAGAATCAACCTCGAAGGTGCAGGCTTGGGCGAGACTTCCGGTGAGGAGGTCCCGACGGATGTGTTCTATCGAGAGACCAAGACCGGGTTGTGCGTGGCGGACATCATCTGGCAGACCGTGGATGTCGGCTGATCACTCTCATCCCGAGCTGGCGAACCGGCCATTCCGACCTTGGGCGCTTGGTAGAGGCTAGGCCTCAGGCACTGCGCACGCTGAGGAGCATCCACCCGTCGGGCACCAGCGCTTCGAGTTGGGGCATGGTGTCGGCTTCGATCTCGCGGAGCCCGTCACGCCGTTCGATGGTGCCGGTGGCGGTGAGGGCGGTGGACCCGGCGGTCATGGCCACGGGCGCCGCGGTGAGCTCCCACCCCGCCGGGACTTTTGCGGTGAGTTTCTGGTGCACGTCGGCGAGGGATTCCCCTTCAACGGTGACGGTGCGGGTTTCGCGCGGGCGGATCAGGCCGGTCGACCCTCCGCCAGCCCACGATGCCGCGACGAGACACGAAGATGTGTCTGCATCAAGGGGCTGGCGTTCCATCCGGGGTGGGTGTAGTTCTGGTTGTCTCCCGTTGGCTGCCCGAGCCTCGCGGGCCGATCGGATGGAGAGGCCCGTGGGGAAGTTCACTTACCAGAGCGGTCCGCGTATCGATATCGAGGACCGGACCCTCGCCCACCTTCAGGTCGTCATCGCGAACAAGCTCCGCAGGAACGAGTCGTTCATTTTCTCTTGGCGCGAGGACGTGCGCGCGGGGGGTGGCCGCACGAGCGTATGGCTGGACGCGTCGATCCCGATGACGTTCAAGTACTTCGGGAGTAGTCGTCCCCCTGCGTTCAATCGCGCCTGGCTTGAGGCCCTCGCCCACACCGCGAACCTCCCCGCGGGCTTGCACCTCGTTCCCGAGCCGGCCGATGAGCCCGCCGCCGTGCGCGGCGAAGAGTTCGGGTAGCTCGTCCGCAGGTTTCTCAGCGGTGAGGGGACAGCTCCGGCGACGGCACGGGGTCCGGCCGGGACTCTTCCCTCACTGACCCGTCACCCGGGGCTCTGTTCGCCCTGAGTGTGACAGGTCCCCCCTCAGCGAACCGTCCGGTTCGGGGGGCGTGTGAGGCGGGATGCTCAACGGGGGAAGTCCTTCTCGCTGCCGCGCGAAGTCGGCGAGAGAAAGGTCGGTCGGGAGGTCGATCCAGAGGCGAATACTGCCCGGGTGTGATCCGGCGCCGTTGATGATCGCTGCGCCTCCGATGCTGCGTAGGAGCGGAGCAATCGACGCTGACGCGTCTGCCGGAAGCGAGCCGACACCTCGCCCGTTGGACGATACCGCCACGCTGGCTGGGCCGTGCTTCGTGGAAGCGATATGCCGCATCACATACAGCCGTCGTTCGCTTCCCCGCCGCTCGCGATCATCGACGAGGAAGTGTGTCTTCTCCAAGGCGACGCTGTGAGTGGGAAGCCCGCGAAGGTCCGGGATGTCGTCGTGCCGGCTGACCCGCCCTGTCACAATATGGAGCATTTCCTCCCACCATGCTGGCATGGCACCTTCCTCTCAGGTCGGCATGCCATCACGTGAGGTAAGAGCACGCGTCCAGGGTTGCACAGGCTGCTGTGTGGGCCCTGATGCTCCCGGTGCCGCACCGTCCGTTGGCAGATCCGACCCTCGGCCTGCGAGATGCGCGTATCGTCAGGGCTATGTGGACAGTCCTGATCATCCTGCTCGTTGCGTGGGCAGTTCTGTCTATCGTGGGCTTCGCCTTCCAGGGCTTGCTGTGGCTCGCCGTGATCGGCATCGTGCTGTTCGTCGGCACGGTCGCGTTCGGTGTCGTCCGGCAGCGCTCGCGGCGCTCGCGCTCATAAGGCACTCACCCGCGCGCGAGGCTGCGGTCACTCGACCTGCGCCGCGCGTCGGAAGCTCACCGAGGCGGCGAGGGCGACAACGGCGGCCGCCCGCTCCCGCTCGGCTTCCGCCGCCCTCTCGTCGCGAAGCGCTGCCGCGGCGCGGCGTTCGAGCGCTCGATCGCTGATCGCGGCAAGCTGGTCGGCGAGGATAGTGCCGAGACCGTCGCGCAGCTCCTCCAGGGTGGTGTTCGCAATCTCGAGGCGGCGATCGGAGACCGTCAGCTCGACGGCGGGGTACCCGCTGCGGACCAGGATCTCGCGGGTCTCGTCACCGAGCATCTCCACGATCTCTTCGCGCTGCGGTCGGCGCGTGAACACCGCCTCGACCGTGTACCGGGCGGGAGTGTCCGCCGTCATCAGGGCGGCGGGCAGGGAACCCGCCAAGACCGAGCTGAGGCCGAGTGTGACGGTGTCGGGCGTTGTCGTGATCGTGCTCTGTGCGCTCATGACCGGACGTTACGCCCCAAATATGTACGCCTCACAGCTTCAGGTGACCGCAGCGTGCAGCCACCGGTGTCGGTGCCCTCGCGCACACTATCCCCATGACCCCGTCGACCCCGCAGCTGCTCGACTTCGCAGCCGCACACCCGGATATCAGGGGTGAGGTCGAGAACCAGATCCGCCGTGAGCTCGGGGTTATCCCGGCGCGGTACTGTCAGCTGCTCGGCCGTGACTAGGAAACTGTCACCTATCCGTGCAGCAGTCACGGCCCTCGTCGACGTCGAGTCGCTTGAAGCGTCTTGGGGTTCACGCCGAACTCGTCCGCGACGTGCTTGATCGCGGCGTGATCGGTCTTGTGGTCGGGGCGAGCCTCGCTCAGCATCCGCAGCGCGCGCTGACGGAACTCGTCTGGATACGGTCCTGGCATCACGCCATCCTCCAAAAGGAGAGGACGGAACAAAACTCAGGCAGCGGGTTCGGCTATTTGACGCTGTGCACGAGCTTGCGTGCTTCCCGTCTCTTGAGGCGGCGATCGACGATGAGGCCCATGATGATCCAGCCGCCGAGTGCGGTGATGATCCATACGAACAGGGGTGCCAGGATCCACGATGGGAGTCCGTGGATCTGAAGGCCGCCGGGCAACAATGTGGCGATCCAGAGCGCGAGCAGGGTCGCGACCAGCCCGACTCCACCGGCGAGCGGTGCTGCGTAGCGTTGCGCAACGAAGAGGACGAAAGGTCCGAGAACCACGTGCGCGAGGGTGAACGCGCCGAGCGCGACGAAGAAGCCGGAAAGTGTGATCTCAACATCCGGGAGCATGAAGTGGATGACGAGGAGACCGATCGCGCCGAGCAGGAGCTGGGAGAGGATTTGAAGGAGAAAGCGGATCATGCTACCTGTTTCAGATTGTGCGAGGCGGCTTCGCGCGGGCATTCGGTGGAAATTGGGCTCCTGGATCGTCCGCCCGGTCGTGTCTGGGACGTCCCGCGGAGGAAGCGCGGCACGCGGACTCGTTGCGAGCCGCGCCTTGGCGGGGTCATGGCTGGGGTGATCCCAATGAGTGGGCCGGGAAAGCTGGCTGCGTGAGCATCGTGCGCAGGCGATGAAGCTGGGGGCTGCTCAGGCCGAGTCCTTGTGTCGCGTACTCGTGGATGCTGCCGAACTGTTCGCTCATCTGCGTGAACGCGGCTGCGAGATAGCTCTCCCGGACGCCGAGGACGGGGAACAGGAGCTCGCGCTCCACGCCGCGGGCTTCGGCCTGCTTCAGTTGCGGTTCGAGGGCAGGCAACAGGTCGGTGTTGGTCTGCAGGTAGTCGTCGTACACGTCCGCCTCGCTCACGCCGAGCAGCGTGAGCAGCGACGCGGCCGCCCAGCCGGTGCGGTCCTTGCCGGTCGTGCAGTGGAACAGTGCGGCGCCTCGGCGATCCGTGTCGAGGAGGTTGAGGTAAAAGGCGCGGTAGGCGCTCAACGCGGACGGCATCCGGACGAAGTCGCGATACGTCTCTTCGAAGAGCTGCTCTGCCCGCCCGTGACCGATGGCCGCGGCGAACGCTTGCGGGTCGGCGGTGAACTGCCCGAGGCTTGCGGCGACACTCGTGGAGCTGTCGGCGAGCACATCGAGGTTGATCCGGTCGATGCCTGCGGGGAGCCTGTCGGGAGAGGTCTCGGCTTCGGCTGAGGTGCGAAGGTCGTAGACCGTCTGGACGCCGAGCGTGGCGAACTGAGCCTGGTCGGTGTCGGTCAGTGAGGAGAGTGTCGCTGACCGGTAGATCAGGCCTCGCTTGACGGTTCCATTTGCGGTGGGCAGCCCACCGAGATCGCGCAGGTTGGGTGCGCTGGTGAGGGAGACCGTGCGCTGGAGTGCATCGTTCATGCGTCAGTCTCCTGAATGTTGGCGGGTTCGGTAGGTCGGGTCTCGGTGCTGGGGCGAGAGAGCAACTCGAGCAGGACGACGGCGCCGAGACCGAGGATCGCGGTCCACAGGGTCATGCCCGGGGTGAGTGGCCGGACGAGGATGACGAACCCCGCGCAGGCAGCAGCGATGCAGAATCGCAACGGTGTCCGCCATTGGGCGAGTTGTTCACCGAACGCCCCGGTGGTGATGCCGCGCCGCTCCGCACCTCGGCGGAGATCGGTGATCAGTCGAGCGGCGTGCCCGCGCAGGGTCCTGGCCCACTGCCAGGGACCCGCGAGCAGCGTGACGATGAGGACGGCGGTGGCGACGGTGCCGAGGGCGACGAGCATGTTCGTCACGAAGCCGAACACCCCGCCGTAAAGGGCGACCGCCGCATCGTGTGGGATGGTGTCGGCGACGGCCAGCGCGAAGACGTTGGTGCCGAGATTGATGCCGTTGCCGGCAAGCACCATCGTGAGTAGCACACCGCCGGATGCCCATGCCAGTGCGAGCGCGCGCCTGGGGGCGAGGAGCACCCCTGCAGCGAGCAGGAGCAGCATGATCCAGGGGAGCCAGATGCCGGTGGCGACGACGAGCTGGTAGATCGTCAGATAGAGGCCGATGGACGTGTGCTCGGCGATCACGATCGACCGGTCGATCACAGGGATGCGATCAGCGAGGGGGATCCCGTCCGCGACGAGCTCCTGCTTGACCGCCTGGATGATCGGGCCGAGTTCGAGTTGGATCTGCTCGTTCTGCCCGATCGTGATGGCCGCGTCTTTCTGGCCGGTGGCGGTGTTCACGAGCTGGCGGTGCGTGATCTGGAGCGCATCTTTCCAGATCGCCGAGAACGCGTCGGACGCGACGAAGGTGTGGATGGTGTTCTGCATCATGCCCTTGACGCCAGCCACGGCAGGCGCTTCGAGGAGCGCGAGGGCCTCCTTGGCACGTGGGCCCAGGTTGAGTTCGCCGAGCCCGGTGAAGAGATCGCGAGCGATCTGCTCGATGTCGATCTGGGACTCGATCGCGGCGAGCGCCTCATCGGAGACGAGGTTCTGCACCGCCGGATCGTTTGCGAGGGGCGCGAACGTGTCGACGAAGTACGCGGTGTCGGTGAGCTGGTGGTGCGCCCACGTCGACACGACCGCGACCGGGGCGAGGATCACCCCAATCATGATCAGCGCTGTGGACAGCACTCCTCGCCCCCACAGCCGGCCGCGATGCGTGTGCGGGGCACCGCGCCCGGGGTCGCCTGAACCCGCCGAGGCCTGCGCCTGTTCGAGCGCGCGTGCGAGCTGCGCGTTGCGCGTGGTGAGGGCAGCGAGCTCATCGGCGAGCTGATCAGCGGTAGGCGGAACCATGGTGCTCCTTCTGGGAAACAACGAAACTGGTCGGTGCGAGATTCGGGGAGCGCAGACACGCATGCCCGCATGCTGAGTAGGGACGATCGGGCGGGGCCGAAGCCCCGCCCGATCCGCTAGATCACTTCGGGGCGCGGAGCGGCCCAGGATCCCTCAAGCACGGCGGGGTGAGGGCGGTAGAGGCGCAGGACGTAGTTCCAGCCGGGCATGATCGGCAGCGCGTTCGCCGCGTCGTCGAGATGCACGCCGAAACGGATCGTGACCCCGCCATCCGCGTCAGGTGTCGCGGTCAGGCTGTTGATGCTGTTCACGCCGAGCGAGTTCTCCTCGAAGTAGCCGGCCGCGTTGTATAGCGACACCGACCAGAACGCATCCACCGGGATGTCCTTGAGCCGGAGCCGGTACTCGTCGACGGGGAGGTTCTCGTCGACGCTGATGTAGGTCGCTTCGTACTCCGGCAGGCCGCCCCAACCGGAGGCAGTGCCCAGCAGATGCAGGATCGGGTCGACCTCGTCCTGGGTACCGAAGGCGTGGTCATACTTGCTCACACCGCGGGCGAGTTCGAGGATCGCGCTGCGGGTCTCGGTGTGGGCGGCCTCGTCGTAGTCGGGCATCGGGTAATTTCCCGAGCCTCCGCCGGTGAGACGGAGCGCTTTCTGCAGTCGGTTCACCTCGGCCACGTCGTCAGCATCCGTCGGGTCGACGAGGATGCGCACGATGACGCCGGCGTAGTCGGTGCCGACCAGCTCGCGGGTGAGGACGTGGTCGCTCGGTTCGCTGAGGATCGCCTGGCCGTAGTGATCCTGGTTGATCACGAAAGCCGAGATGTAGCGGCCCCCGCTGTCGGGGAGCGTCAGCGTGACATCCTCCCTGACGTCGAGGATCGTCATGCTGTAGAGGGTGTCGCGGTTCTGCCGGATCACCGGCTGGTCATCGAGCGGAGTCACCTCGAGAGTGTGGTTCCATTGGCCGACGCCGTGCGGCAGGGCCAATCGCGAGAACATCAGGTCGGTCTCGGCCCGGTTGAAGTTCTGGACGTTGACAGGGATAGCGGTCATTTCGAATCCTTCATCGTGACGTTGAAAGCAGACATGGGCTACTGCAGAAGTCGGGCTTTCGCGGCGTCGAATTCGGCGTCGCTGAGCAGCCCCTGCCTCTTGAGGTCGCCAAGGCTCTGCAGTTCGGAGACCAGACCACCGCCCTGCGCGACCGGAGCAACCGGGGAGACCGGTGCCGACGGGGCGGGTGCGGCGGCGATCTGCTGCTGCGCGGCTTCGTATTCGGCGGCTTCGAACTGAGTTCGGGCCTTCTTCTGCTGGTGGGCCACGATGCCGCCGCTGACCGCGGTGGCGGTGCCGGCGACGACGGCGGTGCGGGCGGCGAGCCCGATCAGGCCGGGGCGACCCATTCTCGGAATGAGCGGCATGTCAACGCTCCGTTTCGGTCGCGAAGGAGTCGAGCATCGCGTTCACGACCGGCGCAGGGATACGCTCATACGCCAGCAACTCCGCCCCCGACGCTGCGGTCTTCGCCGCGAGGTCCCGCTGATACACGAGCTCGACGGCGACGAGCAGAGCAGCGGCGCCCGCCGGGATCAGGGCGGCGAGGCTATCCACGTCGTCGTGCCCGATCAAGCCAGCAGTACTGAGCTCGGCAGCGTCGATCTCGAACCCGCCAGGGATCTCGGCGGCCTCGATGATCGTCATCTCGCCAGTATCTGACCGGGAGACGAGAAGCAGATCGAGCAGGCGCAGCAGGCCGGACCCCGTGAGGTGCGTCAGCGCCGCGAGAGCGGCCGGATCGGGCCGCTCGCTCGGAAGCCCCAGCACGTAGAGGTCGACAGGACCCAAGCGCGGGATCCTGGTCACCACAGCCGTCATGCGAGTGCCTTCGCCTTGAGTCGGTCGAATTCGTCCTGGGTGATGGTCCCGGATTTGAGAAGCTCGGATGCGGTCGCGATCTCCTCGCTCGGGCTCGTGCCCGCGACTTCGCGGATGTAGGACTGCGCTGCCGTTTCGGCATTGCGGGCGGCACGGTCGCTGCGCTCCGCCATGCCCTCTCCGCGGGCGATGATGTAGACCAGCGCAGTGAGGAAGGGCAGGAAGATCAGGAAGATGATCCAGACGGCCTTCCACCATCCGCTCAGCTTGCGATCCCGGAACAGGTCGCCGACGATCGCGAACAGGGCGAACAAGTAGCCGATGAAGACGACCGCCCAGAGCATCCACACCAGGATCGCCCAAATGTCTGTCCAGAAGTTCATATCTTGTTTCCTTTTCTCTCGAGATTCCAAGCCCACTCATCGCGGGCTTGCGGTTGATGGGGACTAGAGGGAGCCGAGGCCCTTACCGAGCATGAGCACGGCGATGACGAGCAGCAGCACCGAGGTGATCGCCGCGTTCTCACGCGCGAGCCACTCATGGAAGACCTCGAGCGGTCGGCGCAGTCGGTCCGCCGCGATGAGATATGCGACCACGGGCACGAGCACCGTGGAAACGGCGCACAGGACGAACACCCCGGTCGCGATGACCGCGGAGACCGTCGGGAGCCCGGCACCGCTGATGATCACGCCGGCGCTCGCTGCCATCAGGAGGTTCTTCGGCCGCGGCAACGAGAGCAGCAGCCCGAGGCCGAACGCCCGAACGAAGGTGAGCGAGTCGATCGCCGACATCCACTTCGGAAGAACCGGATCCGCGCCGGGCGCGGGTCGGCCCCGCCACTGCTTCGTCGCGAGCAGGAGCAGCAGTGCAGCGATGACGAACTGCACGATCGCTCGAACGAAGTCGGGCCCGTCGACGCTCGCGCGGGGCGGCAGCGCCCCGGCGAGGAACACGAACGCGGATGCGGCTGCGGCGATGCCGACACCCCACCCGATCAGGAAGCCCGGCCCGGTACTGCGGGCGTTCGGCGAGAGCAGCATGAGGATGACCGCCACGATGGTGAGCGGGCTGATCGCGATGGCAAGCGTGAGGGGCAGGATCTCCCCGATGACTTGGCTGAGCATCATCGACTCCTTTCGCTGGGATCGAGTTCAGGCGATGCGAGGTCCGCGACCGCAGCTCGGTTCGTCTCGTACACGGGGTCGCCGTCGCGAATAACGTCAAAGTGGACGAGGCGAGCGTGCGCGCCGGCCCGGACGCGGCTGAAGGCGATGCCGACGCCCGTGTTGTCGAGCCAGGTTCTGAGCCCAGAGAAGGCGCGAGCCCCGGTCACGTCGACATCGGTGATGCCCTCCGTGTCGATCACGAGATGACGCACCCGGTCGTGCCCGGCGGCTTCGATGGCTTGCTGCACGGCCCGCGCGAACACCGTGCCGTTGGCGAAGAAGAGTGGAGCTGACATCCGGACGACGATGACCCCGTCAGCGGTGACTTCGCCCGCGGGGGCGTCCACGATGAGCGACGCGGTCGGATCGTCGTTCTCCGCGAGCACATCGATCGAGGGGCTGGCTGCGCGTCGGGCCAGGTTGATCAGTGAAAGCAGGAACGCAACCAGAATGCCGGCGATCGCCCCGACGAACACGGTCACGGCGAGGCAGGACATCCCGATCCAGAACTCGAACCGGGACAGCTTCCACAGCTCCTTGAACTCGCCGATACCGAAGAGCGGGAGCACTGCGACACCGACGATCGCGCCGATCGCCGGTGAAGGGATTTCGGCGAGGAGCGCTGTTCCGAAGAGCAGCAGCAGGATCGTGCCGACGGCTAGGACGAGCGATGGCAGCTGGGTACGCGATCCAGCCTGGTCCATCGCGGCGGTTCGGCTCGTCGACGCACCCACCGCGAACGAGCCGGACGCCCCGGCTGCGAGGTTCGCGGCACCGAAGGCGAGGAGGTCGCGATTCGCATTCGTCAAGTACCGGTGCTGCTCACCGTAGGAGCGGGACACGAGGAGCCCCTCGGTCGTGGCGACAGCAGTCAACGCGATCGCCGACGGCACGAGCGCCAACCACTGCTGCCAGTCCAGCATCGGCCAGGTCAGAACCGGCGGGCCGGCGGGAACCTCGCCCAGGACCTTCACGCCCGCGTCACCGGCATGCGTGATCGCAACGGCCATGGTCGCGACGATGAGCACGACCAACGCCCATGGCACGATCGGCAGCAGCCGGCGTCCGAGGAACAGCATCGTGATCGCCGAGGCTGAGATCACCACCGACCACACATTCACGGTGCCGAGCCCGTCGAAGAGTTGGGCGAGTTTCTCGGTGAACTCACCGCCCGAGTCGATGTGCACACCGAGCATCTTCGCGATCTGCGACACGAACACGTCGAGGGCAAGGCCCGCGATGAATCCGATCAGGATGGGGCGGGAGAGGAAATTCGCGAGGAATCCGAGCTTGAAGATGCTGATGGCGAGGAAAAGAACCCCGCAAATGATCGCCTGTGCGAGCGCCATCGTCGCGTAATTCTGTGAGCCGGCCGCGGCGAGCCCACCCACGGAGGAGGCCACGAGTGCGGCGGACGATGCGTCCGGGGACGCCACAAGCTGCCGGGAGGAGGTCAAGAGCACCCACACGATCGTCGGCAGCACCAGAGCGTACAAGCCCGCGGTCGGCGGCAGGCCCGCGATCTGCGCGTACCCGATAGTGATCGGGATCGCGATCGCGAGCAACGTGACCCCCGCAAGAAGTTCACGACCCAGATTCCGGCGACTCAGGCCGGGAAGCAAGCGGTTCATTGTTGCCAGCTTTTCCCACGGGAAACTCTGAGAATCCGGGTCTCATCCTCCACGGATGAGACCATCGGCGGTTTTCCTCAGCCGCTGGCACGGCGCGGCTATCGTGGGCACATGATCGACGCCATCCGCCAGGAGGCGGCCACCGCCACCCCAGAGGAGGCGCACACTCTGCTCCGCCGGAACTGGCTGCGACTGATCATCGAATCCCACACGGGTGAACTCGAGCAGCTTTGCGTACGCTACGCCGACCTACGCGACCCGCACATTCTCCTCATCCGGGCCTGCTGCCGCGATCTCTCCGGAGACTCCTACGGCGCCGAATACCTTCGCGGGCAGGGGCTGCGCGTCGCCGAAGACGACTTCGTCGCCTGTTTCACCGAACTGCTGCTCGCCCCGGACACCGCGACGAAGGCTGTGGTCGCCGATCGGGCACATCTCGCGCTCACGCAGTGCGGGCCCGACGACGACTACTCGTCTGCGCTGTTCCTCCTCGGCTGGACCGAGATCCGGCTCCGCAGAGACTTCGCCCGAGCGATCGCGCTCCTGCGTTCCGCGGTCGCCGAAGCAGACTTGCAAGGCCGCTCGGAAACCCACCGGCTCGCCCAGTCGAATCTCGCCTTCGCCCTCACACAGGCCGGCCTCTTCACCGAGGCCGAAAGGATCCTCGAAGTACTCCCACAATCCCCAGAACAGTCCGACTGGGACCAGTTCGAGGGGGGACTTCCCGCAGCGAACCTCGGATGCATCGCATACTGGCGAGGCGACTTCGAGCGTGCAGCCACACTGCTGGAATCGGCAATCGTCGAAGACAGCCCGGGCAACAATTTCGAGGCCCTCGCCCGCCTCTACTACGTGATGAGCCTCATCGCACTCCAACGAGACGAGCGCTACTACACCGCCGCGGCTCTGCTCCAGGGCATCAGCAAAGCCGACAAGCACGGCATCCCCTGGGACACCCTCCGCCGTGTGGTGTCCGCCTGCCTCGCCCACGCTCAAGGACAGGACGAACGCGCGCGTGCACTCGCGGCCCCTGCCCTCACACGCACCGGGGCGGCAGTTGCGCATGCGGTTCTGGCCGAACTGTACCGCTCCATCGGGGAGCCCGTCATGTCGGGCCAGGCGTTCCGCCTCGCCGCAGCGGCCGGCTTGCCCCGGTATGCACGCGTCAGCACGCTCGTCACCTCCGCAGCACTGCACTCGGCAGCGGGGCACGGCGACCACGCCCACGAACAACTCGACCATGCCCTCGAGGACGCTTCCGGGGAACGCATCTTCGCCCCCTTCCTCGCGTACGACGCGGTCATCGCCGACCTGCTGCGCGCTCACGCCCATTGGGGCTCGAACCACCAGGACTTCCTGCACGCAATCCTCGAAAAGCGCGGCCTCCACGGGACCGCAATCGCTGGGATCTTCACCGAACGCGAGAAGGAAGTCCTCGCATGCCTGCGCACCACGATGACCGCCGACGAGATCGCGACACACCTGGGTGTGGCGTACCCGACGGTGAAATCCCACATCCGGGCCATCTACCGCAAACTCGGAGTCACCTCACGCCGCGCGGCCGTCCATGCCACCGACCAGACATAGGGGCCAGCCGCCAACCTCGGGATCGAGGCCGACGCAGTCGCCGAGGTGCTCGGCGTAGCGTGACCTCGGATCATGGCGTTTCGTGACCGCAGGCGAGGCCTCCTCGCCTTCCGGGTACGCGTGGCTTGAGTTCTGCGACGGACACGAGGAAGTTCTGTACTCGATCGACATCACTCTCGACCAATTCTCCGAGAGCGGTTGGCGCCGCACCACGACGTTCTTGCCGCGGAGGATGCCGATGATCGTGGACTTGGCGACGCCGTAGTCTCGTGAGAGCTGGGTTGTGGTGGCACCCGACTCGTAGCGATGCGCTACTTCGGCCCGTTGATCGTCGCTCAGGCGGTTCCAGCCACGCTTGACGCGTGGTTGGAACTTGCGCTGAAAGTCCCCGATTAGGGCAGAAAACCGACGAATATCCGCTCCCTCAGGAACGAGAGACAGCGCTAGTTGAAGGTGCCTGGATCATCTTCTTCACCGTCGCCGGGTTGCGATGGAGCACCTTTGCGATGTCCTTGATGTAGGTGCCTGAGTCGTAGAGCTCCCTCGCCCGATGCCGCTCTGCGTGCGTGATGGTGCGACGGAGTGTGACACCGGCCTCGACCAGATGGTTCGTGACAGTCTGACGGTGGATACCCTGCTTCGCCGCGATTGCATAGACGCTGAGTCCAGAGGGATAGTCCGAGATGACTTGTCGGAGAAGCGCAGGGGTCATCTGCCGGAGGGAACGCGTCCCAGCGATTTGCTCACGAACAGGGCCTTGCAGGAGGCGCTGAATCTCGCCTCTTCGCAGTGCATCGCGAAGTGCCAACAGGAGTCGCGAATTGTTTCCAAACACTTCCGATGGGGCCTCGTCGGGAGAGGTGAACCTTGACCTGCGGCCCGAGGAGGCAAATGTACAAGCGGGTTGGTGCGAGCCCACCGCGGCGCCGCGACCGGGCCCAGACCGATCGGCTCGCACAACCCTGAGTACACAGGATTCTTAATTCAGGGAAACGTGTAATATCGCCGCATGCCTTCCGCGACTCTCACGGCCTCGGTGACGCACACCGCTGCGCTCGCCCGCCTCGGCCACGCTCTCTCCGACCCGACGCGAGCTGGCGTGCTGCTCGCACTGCGAGAGGCCCCGGCGTACCCCTCGGATCTGGCCGACGCCCTCGGCGTCTCACGACAGGTCATGTCGAACCAGCTGGCGTGCCTTCGAGGGTGCGGGCTCGTGGAGGCCGTGCCGGACGGTCGACGCACCTGGTACCGCCTCGCTGACTCGCACCTCGCTCCCGCCCTCGATGAGCTGCTGCGCGTCGTACTCTATGTCGAACCGGGCTGCTGCGCCGGAGAAAGCTGCACCTGCGCATGACCACCACGGCCCCTCGCCCCACAGACGACGGCCGGCACACTCTCCAACGGCGCATCAAGTGGATCGTCACCGCAACGATCGCCTACAACCTCATTGAGGCCGTCGTCGCAATCACCGCCGGCACCGTCGCCTCCTCGGCGGCACTGATCGGTTTCGGGCTGGATTCGACGATCGAGGTCCTTTCCGCGGCGGCAGTCGCCTGGCAGTTCACCCGCCGCGATCCGGAACGGTGGGAGAAGGGCACGTTGCGCGTCATCGCCGTGGCGTTCTTCGCCCTCGCCGCATACGTCACGGCAATGTCCGTGCTCGCGCTCGTCGGCCAGGTCGACGTGCAGCACTCCGCGGTGGGAATCGTGCTCACAGCGCTGAGCGTGGTCATCATGCCGTTCCTGTCTCTGGCGGAACGACGCGCAGGGCGCGAGCTGGGCTCTGCTACCGCCGTAGCCGACTCTAAACAGACCCTGATCTGCACCTACTTGTCCGCCGCGGTGCTCGTCGGCCTCGTGGTCAACAGTCTGTTCGGCTGGTGGTGGGCCGACGCGATCGCCGGACTCGTCATCGCTGCTTTCGCAATCCGAGAAGGCATCGAGGCATGGCATGGTGACGCCTGCGCCACCTCCGCGGGGATGCTCCTCGATGCGGAGCACGATGACCACGACCACCACCACTGAGAGCAAATCTCTGAAGCCGTGAAGACCGACAGCCCGCCCCGGGTGGACACGGGCGAGCTGCGACAGGTCGCCCGCAACGAGACGCGCTAGCGATCCCGTGGTGAGAGCCTGCGGGGGCCGAGCTGACTCTCGCCTCGGTCCGACTACGGATGCGGCCCGAATCTAGAAGCCGCCCGCTTCGCGGACGCGGTAGTGCGTGTCGAGCGCAGCGAGCTCGGCCGGGGTCAGCTCGATGTCGACCGCGGCCGCGGCGTCGTCGAGGTGGTGCAGTGCGCGACAGGCCGCTGTCGCCGGGGCCGTCACCGACTCTGATGAACACCTTGGTCGCCAGCACGATCTCATCTCGGCGGGCGAAGCGGCGGAGGGCTTCTCCGAGGATGCGCTCGCAGTCGCCGTACGAGTACACGTTCGCGGTGTCCCAGAAGGTGATCCCCTTCTCGAGCGCCTGCTCGAAGAAGGGCAGGGCGTCGTCTTGCGGACGCGTCCAGGAGAGGTGGCCGCTCGCGGGGTCGCCGAAGCTCATGCAGCCGAGCGCGATGCGGCTGACCTTCAGGCCGGACGTGCCGAGACGTGTGTACTTCATGGTGTTCCTCTCGATCGAGCCGGTGGTCATGCCTGTGCGCGGGCGGCGAGCCGGAGCACCGTTTCGGGGTCGGCGTGGGAGAAGAACTGGGATTCGCCCTCGTCGAGGGTCGCGATGCGGGCCATGTCCTCTTTGGACAGCTCGAAGTCGAGGATGTCGATGTTCTGCTGCATCCGCTCGAACCTCGACGATTTGGCCAACGACACCACACCACGCTGAAGCAGCCAGCGCAGCACGACCTGCGCCGGCGCCTTGCCGAACCTCTCGCCGATCTCGGTCAGCACCGGGTTGGTGAACAGGTTGTTCTTGCCCTCGGCGAAGGGAGCCCACGCCTCGAGGACGACGCCTTCCTTGGCGAGGAGTTCCTGGTAGCCGAGCTGCTGGTGGAAGGGGTTGGTCTCCATCTGGTTGACGGCGGGGATGATCCCGCTGAACTGGATGAGGTCGACGAGTCGGTCGGGGGCGAAGTTGGAGACGCCGATCGCGCGGATTCGGCCTTCTGCGTACAGCTTCTCCATCGCCCGCCATTCGCCGTAGTAATCGCCGAACGGCTGGTGGATCAGGTAGAGGTCGAGGTAGTCGAGACCGAGCTTGCTCATCGACGTCTCGAAGGCCTCCCCAGCGCCCCTTTCGCCGCGTCTTTGGATCCAGAGCTTGGTCGTGATGAAGAGGGCTTCTCGCGGGATGCCGCTGCCGGCGATCCCTCGGCCGACGGCCTCCTCGTTGCCGTAGCTGGCCGCGGTATCGATCAGTCGGTAGCCCGCCGCGATCGCATCGACGACGGCCTGCTCCGTCTCCTCCTCGGGAATCTGGAAGACGCCGAACCCGAGGATCGGCATCTCGACACCGTTGTTCAAGGTCACGGTCTGCATCGGATCTCCTCCTGTGATGGTCGTTGGCTCCATTGCACCCCTGATCGGGTGTCCGAGGGAGTGCGGGGTTATCCGTGTACCGGCAGTCAACGGTTCGTCCGTCGGATCGGTCGTACGGTGTCGGTATGAGCACCAAGGCTGAGGTGAGCGAGTTCCTGCGCACGCGCCGCGAGCGGCTGAGCCCTGACCAGGCGGGCCTCATCGGCGGCGGCCACCGCCGCGTCGTCGGTCTGCGCCGCGAGGAGGTCGCAATGCTCGCGGGAGTGAGCACCGACTACTACGCGAAGATGGAACGAGGCAACCTCGCCGGCGTCTCCCCCGACGTCCTCCACGCTGTCGCCGGCGCCCTCCAACTCGACGACGCCGAGCTGGCGCATCTGCACGACCTCGCCGCCAGCGCCGCGACCAGCCCCACTTCTCGACGCACTCGCGCCGCCTCGCCCGTGGTCACGCCCAGCCTGCAGCGTTTCCTCGATGCGGTGACAGAGACCCCCGTCTGGGTACGTAACAGGCGGATGGACATCATCGCGACCAACCCGCTCGGCCGGACCCTCCTCGCGCCCGTCCTCGACGACCCCTCGAACGGCGGCAACAACGCACGCTTCACCTTCCTCAACCCCGCCGCGCGAAACTTCTACACCGATTGGGCGCAGGGAGCCGACGGCATCGTCGCCACCCTCCGCGGCTACGCCGGACAGAACCCCCACGATAAATCACTGACCGACCTCATCGGCGAGCTTGTGACCCGAAGTGACCACTTCCGCATCCGGTGGGCAGCGCACAACGTCCGGTTCCACCGCTCGGGGACCAAACGCATCCACCATCCCAGCGTCGGCGACCTCACCTTCCGCTTCGAAGCGATGGATCTCCCCGCCTACCCCGGCTGGGAGATGTTCGCCTACACGACCGAACCCGGCTCACCCTCCGAAGAGCGAGTCCGGCTCCTCGGCAGCCTCGCCGCAACGCGCTCGACGGTGTGACCGCGACTTCGGATAGCGCCGAGGCCGCGGCGCTGCACCACTCTCGCCCGTGGCGGCTGGATCTCCACTTAGCGAGCGAACGGTGGAAACTGAGGCAGTGTGCCACTGAGTTCGGAGGCCAGCAACCCCGACATGGATTGTTCGAGTAAGGCAGTTAGCCCCTCTGAGATGTAGAGCCAGTACACGGCAACTCGAAAAAGTCCGCCAGCCACCTCCCGCCAACCCTCCCTGAGCTCCAGAAGCTGGCGACCAGGGCGCTGAGCGCTGGTCCCCCGAGTGATCCCGTGGCACCCTCACCACACAACCTGAACCGACGTCTCGACCCGAGCACCTGGGAAGAGATCGTCGCCAAGTACAAGGCGGGTACCACCACTCCGCAGCTCTGCGCCGAGTACGCACTCTCGAAAGGGGGCCTCCTCAACCACCTTCGAGACCGAGGCGTTCAACTCCGTCGTCAATCCCTAACCACCGGGCAAGTAGAAGAGGCCAGTCGCCTCTACGGCTACGGCTTCTCAATCGCCGCCATCGCCGAGTACCTCGACACCAGCTACAACAACGTGCGCCAGAACTTCGAACGCCTCGGCATCGGGCGCCGACCACGCGGCGGGTCACAGCCCAAGACGAAGACACCGAGAAGTGCACACCTCGATGAGCACCAAGGAATGCAGGCGATACTGCTCTACACCGCAGGCGGCTCTCCTGAGTCGGTCGCCGTTGCCGTCGGTGCGAGTAGAGCAGCGGTACGCACGTACCTACTTGAGGTCGGTGTGCCGCTCCGCGGGCGGGGGCGACCGCCACGGCATTCCGTCACCCCCACCGCTTGAGCGACGGGGCTGTATCTGCAGCGTCAGATCAGTTCGCTGTCGCACACTCGATTCAGCAGGCTGCCTACATGTTTGACGAGGGTTCTCGCGTTCCGAACCCCGGAACTTGGTGAGGCTCAGCGGGAAGACTCCTCCATTCTGGAGATGTACCAGTCCTACCGCGAACCGACACTTCCGCTTGGAAGCTGGCCCGCGCATAGCGTCGCCGAACCTGGGCCTGCTGCCGCAGCCACTTGCGAAAACTTGCAAACACCAGAGCGGCGATAGCGCCCCGTGAGCCAATGTGTTGCACACGCCTCTTGGTCCACTGCGCTATCGCTGCCCGGGAGTCGTCCATGCCGTCAAGGATCGCCTCAATCTCGTTCCCATCGATGAGAGCCTCGAAGAGATCAAGACATCGCTGGATGAACGGGGAGCGTGGACGGAACCGCTCTGCAATCTCGTGTCGGAGCTTCCGTCCGAGCAGCGGGGCGTTCGTCGCGATCGCATCGATGTCGTCTTCCAGCTGGAAGCTACCCTCGTAGTTGTAGACATATCCCAACTGGAACGCGCGCGCAACGTCTGGTCGTTGATCCAGCAACTGCAGGCGCTGGACGAAGAGTTCGACCAGTTGGTCAATCTCGGCCTCGTTTCGCGGCGTTCGGGCGTCAGCGGCGACTGGTCGTTGCGGCGGTTCAGCGCGGCGCCTGGCTGTCACGATGATCGCCTTCGTTGCTGGATTAGTCAACGTCATCACCGACCCACCTTCCACCTGCCGTGATCGGGAAGCCACGGACGGGAATCTCCCAGTAGTCGGGAATCATGACCGTCAACCCCGCAAGGAGTTGCGTAGATGTACGGGTCCGCTCAGGATCGGTTGCGCCCTCGAGCAGGACGATGGCGTCGAAGACGGCTTGCCGGATGGTCTTGTTCAACTCTGCCATTTGCGTATCCGACAGATTGTTGATGCGAAAATCTTCCATCGCATTTCGCACATGCATAGCAATCAGCATGGTCTGCTGCTGACGCGGAGTGAGATTTGAGAATTGATCAAACGTCATCACTTCGATTTTACGACATTCTACAACACGCGTCTAGCCAGCTTGGGAATAGTTAGGCAACGCACGCTTTTCGACGCTCCCGCACTGAACCCTTTTGAGCGGGTCGGTTGTTCTAGAGAGTTACGAGAAGGTGGCCCCATCGGAGGCGTTTGGAAACAATTCGCGACCCCCTGTTGGCGCTCCGAGATGCACTCCGAAGGGGCGAGATCTGGCGAGTTCTGGAAGGTCCTGTTCGTGAGCATCTAGCCGGGACACGCTCGCTCCGGCAGGTCAACCCAGCGCCCATAAGGAAATCATCTCGGACTACCGCTCCGGGCTCAGCGTGTACGCCCTTGCCGAGAAGCGGGGCGTCCGCCGCCAGACGGTTACGACCCATCTGGTCACCGCTGGCGTAACGCTCCGTCGCACCATCTCCGATGCTGAACGCCAGCGGGCGAGGGAACTCTATGACTCCGGCGCCTACATCAAGGACATCGCCAAGATGCTTCGCCGCAACCCGGCGAACCGGAAGAAGTAGAAGACGAGGGTCGAGCTCGCCAACGCGATCTTCGAGTATATCGAGATCTTCCACAACCGTCCGCGCCGGCTGCCGCACCCCGATCGAACACGAGACACTCGAAATCAACTACATCCCCGCCGCGAGTTAGCGACCCGGACTGGCACCAAATCCGTGGGGCAGGTCAACCTGTCACCAATTCGTTCCTCACGCCCGCTCACCCTTCGACGCGTGCAGATGTCAGCAGGATACGGGATATTCACCCTGGTAAGCGCTCGCCTCCGACGTTGCGAGTCCAGCTAGGACACCCACTTGAGACCACGCATCATGTCGATAGCGGCCGTGCGCGGCGAATGGACTCGGGGAAGGCCAAGAGATACAGCAAGAAGAACCAGGCCAGATCCGCCAGTGCTTCAGGAAAATGGCCGTCGTGAATCGCGAGAAGATCTCGCGTCTGGCGAGACTGGTCACGGTCAAACCCATGCTGGCTGTTGCGAAGGACGCGGAGCCACAACCGGATAGCGACGTTCATCCCTACGGGTCGCAGTTTGCCATCGTCACCGCGGAGCACGATGTCGCCAGACTGGTCGCGGCGATCAGCGATGAAGAAGCCGTCGCCGACGACACGAAGGGCGGCCACTGCACGCTCGGCTCGCGGAAGTAGCACCGTCTGCACTCCCTCTGGCATCGCCGCTTTCAGCTTGTCCAGCAGCTCCTCTACCTTGAGGTAGTCGTATGTGACCTGCCACGTGAATTTTGGAGCCAGTCCGCCTAGCGTTTCCAACGCCATGAACAGCATCACTCGCTTCGAGTGGAGATCATCACGAGCGACCGCAAGTGACTCGCAGTGCCGAAAGAGCTGCTCCAGACTGAGCAACTTCTCTACGAGCATCTCGGGCGAAAGCAGTCTCGACTTGTCGGCGTAGTTCGCAAGATTGGTCGCTTCGGCAAAGAGCAGATTGAGACGTCCGCACCACCACCGGATTGCGGCTCCATACGCATTCTTTCGCACAACAGGGGGATCATCCGCACTGCGCCCCTCGCGGACTCGCGTGGAGACCCCTCGAAGAAGACGATCGGTGGCTCTCGGGTCGCCGTGTAGGAGCTCGCCGAAGTCGACAGCTATCAGGCCGCCCGCCCTGAGCGCGGTGAAACCCCAGACGTACGGCGTCAGGCTGGCAAAGAGCGGGGTGAGGTAGGCCCCGAGTCCGAGCGTCGTATCGTTAAACAGCGCTTGAGAACTCTGGAAGTACGTTCCCATCGATTCCTTGGCGGTGAGAACATCCTCCCCCCGAAGAAGCGCTCGGGAGATGCCGAACCGCATGCCGAGCCAATCGTTTGGCGTGTCGATGAACCATATCGAGGAGCGCGGGAAGGCTGGTTGTACTCGCTCTCGCACAAGCTGTGGCATCAAGCCGCGCAGCGCTTCTGTATCTGGGGCCGCCATGATCAAGCCCCGAATGTTCTGAGCAGTCAGCGCGAAGGTGCGTCTGTCATGTTCAGCGAATTGAGCGTCCTGCGCGAGGGCAACCTCCCACGCCTCCGAAACTTGCAGCGCATCCCTGAATGTGAGGTCAAGCAGCGGCTCGTAGAGCGAATCAGTTTGCGGGGCGCCGGCAGCGGTCAGGTACCTCGCTCGGACAAGCGTCGGCTGTCCTCCCTCCACGGTTTCTCATGTCTGCACCTTCCATAGCCACCTCGACTCATCCTCGAGATCGACCCGCCAGCCACAGAGGTCCGCAAGTCCACGAGGATCACCACCATAGATCCATCGCGGCATCTGAACGGATACCGGTGCAGATCTGCCTATCGTCTTCGCCACAGGAGTCACACGCTGCTCCCCAGCATCGACCTTTCCGCGTCGACGATCAGCGACCATGCCACTCTGAGCCTCCCGGGAGCAGAGCGCACCACCCGCCCCTGTCGAGTTTCGTCACGCTGATGAGTTCCCACGCGCTCAGCGTATTCGGCGCTTGCGACAATCCGCGGATGACGGGTTTGGAACACGACGCTCGCGAGGCCGCGTCTGCGGTCGTTCTCAGTAGTGCAGCGATCGGCCGTAGTGAACGCTCAGGACTGCTTCGCGTAGGTGACCACTTGCAGATCCGCCGCCAGTAAGACGGTCGTGTTCGTGATGGTGTCGACACAGGCCCGACTCGACGCCCTCTCTCCCTGGCTCGAGCACCACAACGACGCTCTGCCCCACGCCGCCTGCAACGGCCACCGCCAGATCCCCCGCCGTAGCGCAGACCGCCTTCGGGCGGGACCCGTTGCGGACCGCTCCCCAATACGCCGCAGCTGTCAAGTCGGTCAACTCCAGATGGAGAGCTTCGGTCACGACCCGGATCCGGTCGCTGCCACATTCAGTTTCCCGAGCAAAGCGCTCCCTCGGCCATCCCAATGCCTTCGCAGTGCGCGCTTGACCACTGCGTAGCCGGCTCAGACATACTCAAGGTTCGATCCACGAAAGCGCCTCGTGAATGCCCCGTTCTACAGCAAGCTCCGCGAGCGCTCGAAGCACCAGGGGGTCAGCAGTGGGTTTGGCGCGTCCTACGAGTTCCTCCAGCTCATGGTGTACTTGCCAGTCGATTTTCGATGTCAGGCGTAGACGGACGGCGGCAATCCTCAGTAGTAGGTCCGCAACGGACTGGACGCGTGCTGCGTCGAGATGGTGAAACCTCGTGTGGCTGCTCATCTCGCCGGGACACGATGCCGTCAGTGTCAGTGCGTCGATGGTTCCGAGTTCAAGGGCGAGATCACCCCACGCTGTCTTTTCCGCCAGCGGCTGGACGCCCGGGGCGGCCGCTTGGCGCCTCTCTATCGCATCCTTCAGCCAGGCTGACCAGAGAGCCTGACGGCCGGCATCGTCGAGCTCGACCACCGTCTGGCTAAGGGCTCGAATGAAGAACGCGAGTTGGCCTCCTCGCTCAGGTGATGCAAGTAGATCGATCAACGCTGATCGATCCACAGTGCTCGCGGTCGAGAATGTCGCGACAGACGCCATTGTTCTCCAGTATCGGTCGGCCATATGCTCACGGCTCGTTGCAGCCTCCACAGAACGGAGCATGAGAGGCCAGAAGCCCGCGTCCAGAAGATTCGGAGGCGTTCTCGGTTCGTGGAGGAAGCTGAACCAAGCGTCAGGTGCGAACTCCGACAAGTCCTCGTCGAAGAGCGGAAATATACGCTCGACCGTGAAGGTCACGTCGGCGGCGAAAAGGAAATGAACCGCCCCGGTCAATATGCTGACGGCCGCAGATCGTGCAGGCGTCGGCGAATCCAACATTGCGACTAACGCAAGGGTTTCCGTCGCCGCGAGACCCTCCCAATTCTCAGGTGCCGCCTGCCACCTTAAGGAGATGCGGTTGAGCCAATACTGAGCCAAGATGCCTGGCCATGTGTTCAGGCCCCGCATGAGGGAATCGCTCCACCCGCCAGGGTCGAACCCGGGCGCGTTCTTCGCCCACAGCTCGCTGGCAATCGTGTCGAGCCGCCCTATCAACTGAGAATCAAGAGCCTCCTCCGGTGCCATCGAAAACGCTTTCAGCACCTCGCTCATCGCCCGGGCGAGCTCGGGTCGAACGCTCACCTTATCGAGAGCTTCAACAATCTCTTCAGTGCTCTCCGCGACGAGGGAGCTCTCGCTCCATCCGTACAGAATCGCGCTCAATAGGTCGTGGTGTTTCGCGAAGGGAGTGAGCGTGGACTCGGGGAGCAACTCAAGCCCGATTGCAGGTCGTGATGCTGCCACCTGTCTGATGAGTTTGCAGGCATCGTCCCACGTGGGCTCGTCGAAGTTCCGTTCCGAATAGTCGAGTGCGAGCAGCGACTGGATGCTGGCGCGCGACCCTCCCTCACGCACACGCGCGACGAACTCGTCGACAGTGAGCGGCATTTTTCCACCCCAGGTGCCGGATGTCATGTAGTGATCGAGATCTGGGTGAGGGCGAACTCCCATCTCCGGCTCTGCTCGCCGGAGCTCCAAGATTGCCGCGTCAAGTTCTGGCCAGGAAGCAGAATATCTGCTGAGCCACTCGGCACGGTCGAAGATCGCTCTGCGTCGCAGCCGCAGATCGACTCCTTCGACAGGATCATCCAGCGCAGGGCCAGCGAGAACAGCCGCGAGCAACGCCTGCCTAGAGTCGGCGCCCAAATCCGGCGCGGCCACCTGAAGCAGACGGAACACCTCGTGCTTCGCCTCAGGATCGTAAAGGAGCTCGCCGCACACGGCTATAGCCTTCTCGTCGGCGCTTAGGTGCGACGTCTCGATTACCAGATGCAGCCCCAGCCTGCGGAAGAGCGCGTGGGGACTTGCAAGCCATCTCGTCGACAGAGCTGGATTGTTCGACATCGCGAGCACGGCGCTCTCGCGCAGCATATCGATGATTGTGCCCTCGTCGTCGAGAAACCGGTCCTGTTCATGCGGTTCGATAGCCGACCGGCGAAAGGACCACGAATCGAACGTCCGCTCCGGATCAAAGGCTCGCAAGAGTTCGTAGGCATCGGTCAAAGCCTGTTCCGCACTCTGTAGGACCCTGTCGGCGCTTTCCGGACCGCCCTCCATGACCTGCTCCCACAGCTTCTTCAGGACGGAGTCAGAGGTGGCCCACTTAATCTCAGCCGTTACACGACGCGGCCGCATATCGTCTTCGTCAACCGCGAACCAAGGACGGTCCTCGGCCAGCACAAGGCGGGGCACGAGCGCGCGACGAAGCAGCGGGAGAGCATCGGCACCCGAGAGAGGGTTTCCATAGCCCGCAAACCAGTTCAAGCCCGACTCCGCGGGATCCGTGCGCAGCGCCGCGACCAGAACCGTCATCCACCGACGCGCCTCTTCGGGCGCCTTCGCTCGCAACATGCGCGCCCCGCGGGATATCTCCCATTGGAGCTCGGTGGATATCACGGGTCCAAGCCTGGCTACGGTGCCGAGAGCGAGCGCCGACCACTCAGGAACTGCGACAAACTCTTCTGTAAACCAGTCGGCTAATACCCGAGACGCCTCGTTGTCAGCCCGACCCGCGCTAAAGAGCAACCTGAATACCGGTTGCTCCTCGACCCACCGAAGCCAGTCGTAGCCCCTTGCTGCAGCCACGAACCCACGCGCCCCCGACGGTGTGTTCAGGACATCCGCGAGGTAGTCCGCTTCCTCCGGCACTGCCGGCGGCATCGCAGCAGCAAGCTCCTTGGCTCGCGCGAAGTGATCCAGTACACCCATGTTCATAAGCGACGCCCAAGCATCCAACGCCACGGGAAGAGCCGCATGCTCCTGGTCGCTCGGATAGGCGACCGGAGTGATCCGGAGGTTTTCCCACCGCGCGCTGCGTGGTTCGTGGGTAAGCACGAACCTGGGCTGCGCGCTCGGCGGAAGGCCGCGAGCGAGATATGTCATTACGGCATCACTGTGGCTATAGCCGACAAAGAGCACTGTCCAGTGTTCGAAGAGATCCTGCACGAACCGGCGAGCCCACCCATCGGTGAGGTACGCACGCCCGAAGTCATCATCCGTGACCACGAGCCCCGACGCCGGGCGAGATGCGGACCCATGGAGGTAGACCAGCCCCTGAAACTCCTTTCCCAATGGCAAAGCCGGCCCGACGTATACCTCGCCGAGGTTGAGGTTCGCTTCGGTGGCAGCCGCCTCGATGTGGAAGTCATAGTTCGTGGTGACGATCGGTGCACCGATCGCGGACGCAAGGCGGGTGAGCGCACGATGGTTCGCGTTGGGAAGCGACTTCACGCTCCCGGTAATCGCGCGCACCTGTTCCTTAACAAGCGGATGCGACTGCATCAACTGCCCCAGAAAGCGATCCGGGCTGAGAGCAGCGTCGTACTCCTCACCCAGAGTCTGCGCGATCATGCGGGCAAGTCCGTCATAAAGTGGGAGGCCAGAAGGATCGCTAATGGAGACGCCTGCGCCGACGAACAAAACAAGCCGACCATTACGTGCTGCCGTCAACAGATCATTCGGGATGTCGACATCCTTAGTAAGCTTCACGCACCGAATCTCTCACGTCTTGTTCACTCCATCCTTCTCGACGCTCCGACCGGCCGACCTCTCAGTGCAGCCGTTTCAGGTGTCGCACCTGGCCGGGCACTCCGTCGCGATGGTGCTCGACTCGTTGAGGACACTCGAACTTATCTTGCGCGATCCGTCCGGAAGCCTCCGAGTGCCACTTTTCAGGGTGTGCTCGGTGGCGCGGCAGGCCCCCGAGGCATCCGATGTCGCTCTTTGCCACGCGACCCGACTGTGCGGCGGACTCGGGCGCTTCGTGTGCAGGTACAGGAGGCACGCGACGAAGCAAGTCTGATAGCCGAGTTCCTGAAGGGCCGTCCGAACGACAAACCAGAACGACGCAAACGCAAGGCACGGCAATGACAAACGCTAGGGGCGAAGTCCGCCCGCGTGGAGCGGCTACGTGACGTCGCCACGGCAGCCAGCCTCGATGCCACGGAGCTCAACAAGGGGTACCGTCAACGCGTTCCGTGCTCGACGATGTCGGCGCCCTTCATCCCATGCCCGAAGCATCGATCCGTGCAGTGTGGCAGTACCTGTCAGGACTGGCCCACCCATCCCAGCTTCGAGCTATCCAACCATCCGACGTGGAGCTATCGGAGACGTCAGAGCCGGGGGTCTCCCACGCCCGGATGACGACCGAAGAAGAGATTGTGCTCCTTTCCCTTGATGTCGGGCTATCGCTGATGGGCGATCTTCTCGACACCACAGCTCTCCGCTCACTGAACCCCGCTATCCGGTGGACGCGCGCGGACCTCGGGATGCCGCCGGGATGGCGGTTCGGCCGGTAGGTGAGTCGGGTCGACTGCCCAAGCCGCCAAAACCATGCGACGTCGCGGGCAGCAACACTTGCACTCGGTCAGTCGATGCTCCCATCGAACGTGAAGCGACCCATCGCAGACGGCCACGCCGTCGAGCGAAGACTGAGCGTCGGCCGACTCGGGATTCCAGGCAGCGTGTCGCACGCGGGTAGGCGAGGCCCGGTGTTCTGTTACCTCAGTGCTGGCTCGTACTCGCTCGGCCAATGTGAAGATTCCAGATAGGCCACGTGGTCAGTATCTCTCGCGTTTCGTCGTCAAGTCGCGCTACGAGGAACTCAACCTCTTCAGCGTCTTCAAGAAGGATGGCGCAGGCAACTTCCTGAAGTCGAGCGTCAGGCGCGGCTTCGACCGCGAGGTTGCGTCGTAGCTCACGAATCCCTGTCCGCATATCCTCCGCAAGTGTTTGCCGACGGGCGATGATTTGCCAGCGATTCAGAAGATGATTCGGACTTTCAGCGTCGTGGCTCAGTATCCAATCGTTGAGACGATCAGCGCCGCCGAGGAACTCCTCGCGTCGCGCTGCGCGGCTGTCCGCTGCCTGGATGAGAGCGAGCACCCGCATGGTCGCTGTTTGGAGGACATGGGGCTCGTCGGCGATAAGCTGATAGGCGTCGGCTATCACATCAAGGCGGGTGTTTACGACGTCCGGGAACCAGTCGTCTTCGATGGTGTCGTATGCAGTGATAAGGACTGTTTCATCCGCAGTCTCACCATCTTTGCGCCCGCGAAACTGTTGTCTGCTGTCGGGATGAAATGGGTCGATGAGCCGCCACAAGCCGTCGACATCGCTCGGGATCATCAAGAGCATCAGCGACCAGCCTGCAAGCTGCTGACGCACACGAGAGACTGCACCATTCGTGTCCTCAAAGTGCATCCCCTCCACGAGTGCACGGTAGACGTCATGAAGCTGTTGGTCCTGCGTGTCGTCAATAAGTGTGAGGTCGATGAGCCGTGGAGCAACGCCGAGATAGTCAAGAAGCGCCTGATGCTCGTGAAGGCGCGCGAGATGTCGCCTCAGTTCAGGCTCTCCCTGCCACGGCGGGATTACCAGCGGCATGCCGGCCGAATCGTTGATGGCGATCTCGCCGCTCTCGGCCAATGAAAGGAAGAACTCGATTGCCTTCACTCGATTCTCGAGATCCGACTCCATAGTGAGGGTGACGTTCAACCCGTATCCTTCGTCACCAAAGGTATATGCCAACACCAGCCCCTCAGACAGCTTGACGTCCATGGACGCCTCGCCGGTCTGCTTGACCCGTGCCCGGTCGTAGCTGACCGTGCCACTGCGAATGCGGATGTCTGCGACTTGCTCCTGGGAGATACTCGGAAGGACATGCAGCTCGCCCGCGAGGGGTATCTTCATACCCGCCTCCGTCGTCAGGATAAGCGCGAAGTCGGTGTCGCCTGGGCTCAGAATCACTGGCTGATCGAGGCTCAAGCCGTTCGCACTGTGGATTGTGAGCTCTCGTGCGTTCTCGAACAAGGATGGATCAAACCCAAGAGCAGCGTTCTCGTCGCTCTTCTTGAGAGCCAACCGTACGATGCGCTCGATCTTCACCGGGTCTTCAGGCAGTTCATCGAAACCGAGCTGGAGATACTTCGCGTCGGGCGGCAGGGACTGGAGGAGCCAATCGATCTTGTACGGAGACAACATCTTGTAGTACGAGCGCTGCCGACGGGTCCTCGGGTTGAACGCGACGACGAAGTAGAGCACGCCTGAGTTGCGCATGTAGAACTGCAGGTCCAACACGGCCACGGCGAACTTCAACGAGCTGTGGAGCTTGCCGTGGCGTGTCCGGCCCTTGACCTGCACGTTGACGCGCCCTTGCAGCGTCGCCTTCTTCTTCGGTGCGGCCCGGAAGACGTCGATGTGGCCGTCCGTGAGCATGGTCTTGTCGTTCGAAGCGATCACTGGAGTCAGAAGCGCACAGTGAGCGAGCACCGTTTGAACGGCACTAACTGCCAGGATCTCTGTCTCCACTCGGCCATTGTGCCCGCCCGGACGGCCTCGCGGCCTCAGTACGCTTCGTGTCGCAGCTGCGACTTACGGGAAGGTACGCATAGAAATCTCTCCTCGAATGTCGAACCGCTACGGAGTGCGGCATTGCACCGATCGCTGGATATAGCGCTATGCGGTTGACTCGCACCGCCACTGCATGTTGTGGGTTCTTGCCCACAAGCGCGCGGCACACGGCCCTCGCCACCGGAGGAAGTCTCACGGGTTGAGAGCCGCAGCCACCTGGGATGCAAAGACCCCAATGGTAGCGACCGGAAGGCCACCGCTCCATCACTTGCAAGTGATGGACGCGCCCGTAGTTCTCGCGCTTTCCTGAGCTTCAACGCCACTGCTGGAGGACGAGAATGCTCACCAAGAAAACGCCCCGAACCTCACCCACATCCCGCCTGTGGACTCGGCTGGTCGCCATGGCTTCGGCACTTGGCATTGTGTTTGCATCTCTGATTGCGGCGAGTCCAGCATCGGCTGCCGGGATCTGTGACTTCGCCGTCTTCATCGGCGTTCGCGGCACAGACGCACCCGCAGGGGGCTCCGCGACTCACAGTGGTCGCGTATGGTCATCTGGCGGTATGGGTCCACAGATTGACAAGCTCGTCACCGCGTACAAACAGCTCGGGTATCCGACTTACTTTGAGTCGCTCAACTACCCGGCATCCGGCGGCGTGAACTACGGTTCCAGTGTCACGGCCGGCGTGAACAACTTGGTCGCGGAGCTGAACTGGCTTTCGACTCAGTGCTCCTTCTTGCCCGCGGTGATCATCGCGGGCCATTCACAAGGCGCTCAAGTGATTCTCGATGCGCTCGGTTGGGCTGCGTTTCCGAGTGGCCCGCATCTCACCGACCGGGCGAAGCTGATGGTGCGAGCCGCCGCAGTGTTTGGTGATCCAACGTATCTTCCCAACCAGCCGTACAACGATCCGATCGTCCACGGCCCACACAACGGCATCTTCGCACGCAATCTCACGGTCGCGGGATGGCTTGCCCAGGACTACAGCTTCCAAGGTTGGCCGATGGGCGGCAACGGTCCAGGCACGGTGTACAAGATCCGGTCGTGGTGCTTCAGCGCAGACTTCTTCTGCCAGGCGAACGCCGGCGACAGTAGCTTCACCGTCCACAACTCGTACGGCGCTTTCTCGATGACAGATGCACGCAACTGGATCGACTACTTGCTGGCGGACAACGGTTAGCATGATGCTCATGTCGAACATGACATACGGGAGCGCCACCGAGCGGCCGAAGTCCATCCTGCTGATCATC
>Ga0207655_1000855_pt1 | contig 32486 bp, 29 predicted proteins | sample KBSM44metaG_FD_184398 | JGI IMG/M metagenome (GOLD analysis project Ga0207655, IMG submission 184398) | Miscanthus rhizosphere microbial communities from Kellogg Biological Station, Michigan, USA - KBS M4-4 metaG (SPAdes) (version 2) | ecosystem: Host-associated > Plants > Roots > Rhizosphere >... | reverse complement strand
ATCCCTTGTGTCTACCGATTCCACCATCCGGCCAGGGAAGAAAGTGGAGGCGCGTTCCGGAGTCGAACCGGACTAGACGGATTTGCAATCCGCTACATAACCGCTTTGCTAACGCGCCTTAAATCTTTTGTCTTTCGACCTGCACCCGCAACTGCCGATGCGTTTAATTTGGAGCGGGAAACGAGACTCGAACTCGCGACCCCGACCTTGGCAAGGTCGTGCTCTACCAACTGAGCTATTCCCGCATGATATCAAGTTAATGTCTAACCACTTGATTTCATTGTCGTCCGGCTAACCGTGCCGCCGTTCGATGCGTTGCATTCTACTGATATGCTGTTATGAGTCAACGTTATTTTTTGCATCCCCGGATCGTTTGCTGAAAATTACGGCGAAACGATCACTGTTCAAGCAAATCTCCACGTGCAGCATTCAAATATTGCAGCATGGACCACAGGGTCAGCACTGCGGCAACCCACAGCAGGCCAATCCCCGCCCACTCTACCCATGCGTTCGGACGCCACAGCATCCACACCAAAGAGGCCATCTGCGCCGTAGTTTTCACCTTGCCGATCCAGGATACCGCCACGCTGCTGCGCTTACCCAGCTCAGCCATCCACTCACGCAGGGCTGAAATAATGATCTCGCGGGCAATCATCGTTGCCGCAGGCAGCGTTACCCACCAGGTGTGATAATGCTCGGCCACCAGCACCATCGCGATAGCCACCATCACCTTGTCCGCGACGGGATCGAGGAAGGCACCAAAGCGCGTGCTTTGATTCCAGCGGCGCGCAAGATAGCCATCAAACCAGTCGGTAACGGCGGCGACCAGGAAAATCAACGCACAGGCAAACGGCGCCCAGACAACCGGCAGATAAAATGCCAGTACGAAGAACGGGATAAGCACGACGCGAAAAAGAGTGAGCAACGTAGGGATATTAAATCGCATAATGACGGTAACTGTTTGTTGTCAGTAAAATTTAGCTCTATGTTGCTACAGAGCCCTCAATGTTTCAACGAGTAGTAGATCTTTTCTGCCAGCCCTTGCGAAATACCCGGCACTTTTGCAATTTCCTCCATGCTGGCGTTGAGTAATCCTTGCAATCCGCCCATATACTTCAGCAGCATCTGGCGACGTTTTGGACCAACGCCCTCTATTGTCTCCAGCGTGCTGGTGTTTTTGACCTTCGCCCGTTTTTTACGGTGCCCGCTGATCGCATGATCGTGAGATTCATCGCGAATATGCTGGATCACATGCAGGGCTGGCGAATCCGGCGGAAGACTAAACCCCTCACCTTCTGGCTCGAAGAACAGCGTCTCCAGCCCGGCTTTACGATCGGCGCCTTTTGCCACCCCCAGCAGCAGCGGGTGGTTTTTATCCCACTCAACGTCAAGCGACTCAAATACCGCCTTCGCCTGCCCGAGCTGCCCTTTCCCGCCATCGATAAGGATCACGTCAGGGATCTTGCTCTCTTCAATAGCCTTACCATAGCGGCGTCGCAGCACCTGATTCATCGCCGCATAGTCATCACCCGGCGTAATCCCGGTAATATTATAGCGGCGATATTCAGCACGCAGCGGCCCATTAGCATCAAATACCACGCATGACGCTACCGTCTGCTCTCCCATCGTGTGGCTGATGTCGAAGCACTCCATGCGTTTCACCGCCGGCAGCTTGAGCAGCTCTGCGAGCGCGGTTAAGCGCTGGTGAACCGTCGATTGCTGCGAGAGTTTGGTGGTAAGCGCCGTGGCCGCGTTGGTACGCGCCAGCTTCAGGTAACGCGCGCGATCGCCGCGAGGCTTTGTCTGAACATTAACCCGACGGCCCGCCAGCTCGGAAAGCGAATCCGCCAGCAGCGTTTTATCGTCGAGGTTAAAATCGAGCAGGATCTCAGAAGGCAGCGTGCGCATCTGACTCCCCTGCAGATAGAACTGACCAACAAAGGTCTCCACCACTTCTCCGAGCTCTGTGCCGCCGGGCACCTTCGGGAAATAGCTGCGGCTGCCGAGCACCTTGCCCTGGCGAATAAACAGCACGTGGACGCAGGCCAGCCCGGAATCAAAAGAGACACCGATCACGTCAAGGTCGTCACCGGTATTCGAGACGAACTGTTTCTCGGTCACCCTACGCACCGCCTGGATCTGATCGCGGATACGCGCCGCCTCTTCAAACTCCAGCGAAGCGCTCGCTTTTTCCATGCGGGCAATCAGCTGGGTGAGCACCTGGTCGTCTTTGCCGGCTAAAAACAGGCGTACATACTCCACCTGCTGGGCGTACTCTTCTTCGCTCACCAGCCCCGCGACGCATGGCCCCAGGCAGCGACCAATCTGGTACTGCAGACACGGACGCGAACGGTTGCGGTAGACGCTGTTTTCGCACTGTCGAACCGGGAAGATTTTTTGCAGCAGCGCGAGCGTTTCCCGCACGGCATAACCGTTGGGAAAGGGTCCGAAGTATTCACCCTTCGCATGTTTTGCGCCACGGTGCATGGCGAGTCGGGGATGCGTATCGCCACTCAGAAAGATAAAGGGATAGGACTTATCGTCGCGCAGAAGCACGTTGTAGCGCGGTTGATACAACTTTATATAGTTGTGCTCAAGCAGCAGCGCTTCCGTCTCCGTGTGCGTAACGGTGACATCGATATTCTGAATAAGGGCAACCAGCGCCTCAGTCTTACGCGAGGCCAAATTGCTGCGAAAATAGCTGGAAAGGCGTTTTTTGAGATCTTTTGCCTTACCCACATAGATAACCGTACCGCCAGCGTCATACATGCGGTAGACGCCTGGCTGGCTGGTAACGGTTTTCAAAAAAGCTTTTGAATCGAACGCTTCATTCACTGATTTACTAACGACTCCGCATTGCACAGACCATGACGAATGGCCAGGTGAGTCAGCTCAACGTCACCATGAATGTTCAGTTTACTGAACATCCGATAGCGGTAGCTGTTAACCGTTTTCGGGCTGAGATTCAGCTGTTCAGAAATCTCATTCACCTTCTGACCTTTGGTGATCATCAGCATAATCTGCAACTCGCGCTCGGACAAACTGGCAAACGGCGATTCCGTTTTCTCAGGTTCAATTTGGCTGAGCGCCATTTGTTGAGCAATGTCTGAAGCGATATAGCGCTGCCCGGAGAAAACGGAGCGAATGGCGTTAACCACCTCCTGCGGTGCAGCACCTTTGCTAAGGTAGCCGGCAGCGCCAGCCTGCATCACCTTAGCGGGCAATGGGTTTTCGGTATGCACGGTCAGCATGATGACTTTAGTATCAACAAAGGTGCGGGCGATTTTGCGTGTTGCCTCAAGCCCACCGATACCGGGCATGTTCATATCCATCAACACAACATCGGCCGAGTGGGTGCGGCACCATTTAACGGCATCTTCCCCACAGCAGGCCTCACCGGCAACGTTAATACCTTTTATATCTTCAAGAATGCGTCGTATCCCTGCGCGCACCAGTTCGTGGTCATCAACAAGAAGGACGTTGATCAAAGGAAATGTCTCCAGAATAGGGATAACGCTACTGACTGCTAATTAGGTTTATATTAACGGTTTTCCCCGCAAGATTAAAACGTTAAAAAACCCGCGACACGATTTCGCTCTCGTTTTTGGAAATTAGCCTGTACAGATAGTGGAAAGTCGGCCCGCAGAACCCGTGCGTTTGCGGCTAATTTTAAGCACCTGTATTCAAAAGGTTACAAAAAACCAGGTAATTGCTTATGCAAAAGACCAGTGCTTAAATTTTTGTAACAATAATTAACGGCAAACGAACCGGCGTAAAACAATTAGCAGCCGATAAACTCCCGGCCAGATTACCCTTGTCATGTGTTTACGCAAATAAACAATCAACGGAAAAGTACATAAATCAACCACTGCATTTTTTTGACGTTGCTTGTGGTATACTCCGCGGCCTTAACTTTCATCGTCGCGCTCGAGCGCTGTTTAATAATGAGGAAAATAAATGAGCACACCTGAATTCGCCACCGCGGAGAATAACCAAGAGCTGGCGCAGGAAGTAAACTGCCTGAAGTCACTGCTAACGCTTATGTTGCAGGCTATGGGCCAGGCTGATGCTGGTCGTGTGATCATAAAGATGGAAAAACAAATCGCGCAGATGGAAGACCAGGCCGAGTCAGCGGTATTTGCCAATACCGTTAAGCAAATTAAACAGGCTTACCGCCAGTAAAACAAAACGGCTGGATGCATTGCATTCAGCCGTTATCTCGTCTGGCACGCAGAACGCCCTGTCTTGTCAAATAAGCCCGGTGGCCGCAGCGTAACAGGCTATCTGCGTCTTGTTTGGCGCATTGAATTTCTTCTGCATATTTTTCTGATGGAAGTTAACCGTATTCTCGGAAATAGAGAGAATGATGGCTATTTCAGCAGAAGTCTTCCCTTCCGCCGTCCACTTCAGAATTTCCCGCTCGCGCTTGCTGAACTTCATTTCAGGCGGCATGACCATCTCATGTTCAAAGCGAAGCAGTGACGCCAATGCCATTTGCACCAGGATTTGCAAGCGCAGCTCAATTTCCTCACTGCCCAACCTATTAGCCCGCGCGCTAGTACGCGACACCGACAGAAATCCGAGCGCATGATTGGGTAACATCAAACACTGCGTTATTCCCATACGCAAACCGTGATCCCGAGCGCCATCCCATAATTGTGGGGCATCAGTGAATAATTCATCTGTCCAGGGTAAATGCCCCTGAATGAAATTCTCCGGTTTTAGCACCGGGTCGATGGTGAAATAGTTCTCTGAATGATATTGCGCCATCCACTCGCGCGGATAACTGGAATGTACGGAAACGCGCGGGCGCGTAAATGGCACCGGGTGACGAACGCAGAGCGAGAAATAATCAAACTCAAGCGCCTGTGTTTGTTGCTGGAGTTCTTGATATACCTCGTCGGCACAGGTCAATCCCTGAAACCGGAGGACGCATTCCCGTCGCCAGGTGAAAAAGTCTGAATCCCTCATACTTACTGAATGAAGCCCCTGATAAAGATAATCATTATTATGGTGAATATAACCTAACACAGAAAACTTATTTCTAGCCATAAAATATCGGCAAATATGGAATTAACTTCAATTTTAATAAGGTTTATCCGAGCAGTATGGAATAAAAAAACATAAGGACAGGGCCGAGGGGAGAATAATTTGCTCCAGCAGAAAGAACTGGAGCAAATGCGTGCAAAAATGCTATTGCATGAGGAATTTTTCGAGGAATTGACGAGTACGGGGCTGCTGCGGGTTCGCAAACAGCTCTTTGGCTGGCCCCTGCTCCACTATACGCCCCTGATCCATGAAAATGGCCCGGTCCGCAACGTCGCGGGCAAAGCTCATTTCGTGGGTAACGATAACCATCGTGCGTTTTTCCTGCGCAAGCTGACGGATCGTGTTTAACACCTCGCCCACCAGCTCAGGGTCGAGCGCGGAGGTCGGTTCATCAAAGAGGATCACATCCGGACGCATTGCCAGCGCGCGGGCGATGGCAACACGCTGCTGCTGCCCGCCGGACAGCCGGCGCGGGTAGCTGGTCTCTTTGCCCGCCAGCCCCACTTTTGCCAGCAGTTCGCGCGCGCGGGTTGTGGCCTCGTCCTTCGGCTCGCCCTTCACGATAACCGGACCTTCAATAATGTTCTCCAGCACCGTCCGGTGCGGGAACAGGTTAAAACTCTGGAAGACAAAGCCCACGTGCTGGCGCAGACGGCGAATTAATCCTTTCTGCTGGCTAAGGGATTTCGCGGTATCAATGGCGATATCCCCCACCCGAATCGTTCCGCCCTCCGGCTGTTCGAGCAGGTTGATGCTGCGCAGCAGCGTCGTCTTCCCTGAACCGCTCGGCCCGATAATCGCTACCACCTCGCCCTGCTCGACTTCAAGATCGATCCCGTGGAGAACGGTTTGCCCGTGGAATTTTTTCACCAGGTTTTTAACGTCGATGGCACTCATTTTGGATCACGCTCCTGACGGTTAAGCTGGTTTTCAAAGTAGTTTTGCAGCGCGGACAGTACCGTCGCCATGACCCAGTAGATGAGTGAGGCCGCCAGATACATCGTAAACACTTCGAGCGTGCGGGAGGTAATGAGCTGCGCCTGACGGAAAAGCTCCGGCACCTGAATGGTGGCCGCCAGCGAGGTATCTTTAACCAGGCTAATAAAGCTGTTGCTCAGCGGCGGCAGGGCCACGCGCGCCGCCTGCGGCAGGATAGCCCTGCGCAGGGTTTGCCATGGCGTCATCCCGATACTGGCAGCGGCTTCCCACTGTCCTTTATCGATGGAGGAGATGGCCGCACGCAGGGTTTCCGACGTGTAAGCCGCCGTGTTCAGCGACAGGCCAATCATCGCCGCGGGAATAGGATCAAGCTCAATGCCGAACTGCGGCAGGCCGTAGTAGATCATAAACAGCTGGGCGATAAGCGGCGTACCGCGAAACACCGAGATATACACCCGCGCCAGCCAGCGCACCGGCCAAACGGGCGACATGCGCATCAGGGCCAGCACAAACCCCAGCACCAGGCCGAAGAACATCCCGCCGATACTGAGCTGTAATGTGAATACCGCCCCCTTGAGCAGGAACGGCAGCGAATCAATAACCAGTTGAATACTTTCTTGCATTATTATTTTTCGACCTGATTTTTAGACATTAGGATGATAGGCAAACAGCGCGGGTGCCCCGCCGGTGTGTACAAATAAAATTGGCCCTTCATCCTTAAAGCGCTTCTGCGCAATGCCGTCGATAAGCCCCGCCATCGCTTTGCCGGTATACACCGGATCGAGCAGGATGCCCTCCAGGCGCGCCAGCAATTTTACCGCTTCCATCCCCTCATCGTTGGGGGTGCCGTAGCCTGGCGCAAAGTAATCATCCCACAGCTGAATATCGGCCTTCGCGTTGACCTCAAGCTGCTCTGCCACCGCCTGCTGCAGCGTTACGACTTTTGGTTTTTGATCCGCCACGCTGCGTGACACCGTGACGCCGATAAGCTCCACGTCCGGCATCAGCTGTTCCAGGCCAACGGCGAGCCCCGCGTGCGTTCCCGCGCTGCCGGACGCAACGACGACTGAAGAGAGCGTCACCGCGCCTTCGCACTGCTGAGCGATTTCCAGCGCGCTTTCAACATACCCCAACGCCCCCAGCGCGTTCGATCCGCCAACCGGAATAACGTACGGGCGAAAGCCCTGCGCTTCCAGGCGGGTGGCCAGCTCATTCAGCTGCGCGGTTGGGTCGGTTAGCGCATCGACCATTTCGACCTGCACGTTAAACAGGTCCAGCAGCAGACGGTTTCCGTTAGTGAGGTAATTCTCTGCGCGTGTGCCAATTGGATTTTCCAGCAGCGCCACGCAGTGCAGCCCTAGCTTTGCCGCCACCGCCGCCGTCTGGCGAACGTGGTTAGACTGGATTGCCCCTGCCGTTATCAGCGTATCCGCCCCTTCGCGCAGCGCGTCAGCGGCGAGGAATTCCAGCTTGCGCAGCTTGTTGCCGCCCATCGCCATTGGCGTCACGTCATCACGCTTAATAAAAATATCGCGCCCCAGATAGTCAGAAAACCGCGGCAGGTACTCCAGCGGCGTGGGGGCACCGATAAACTCGAGGCGGGGAAAGCGCGTTAAATTTTGCAGGGACATGGGTTCTCCGGTAACACTGTAATTATGCATGTTTTTATTATGCACGTTGTGGCGTCAGAAATAAAAAAGGCGCTTTTAAAAGCGCCTTTTTTTGTCGGTCAGAGACTTATTTAGTGACGTCTGCCCCGAACCACTTCTCGGACAGCGCCTTCAGGCTACCGTCTTTCTGCATGTCCGCGATGGCGGCATCGATGGCTTTCACCAGGTCTTCGTTGCCTTTACGAACGGCTACGCCAGACTCCTGACGGGAGAAAGCATCACCGGCGACGGCCAGGGTATTGTTGGTTTTCTTCACCAGATCCAGCGCCGCCAGGCGGTCAACCAGAATGGCGTCGATACGGCCCACGCGCAGATCCTGATATTTCGTCGGGTCATCATCATAGGTGCGGATATCCACGCCCTGTACGTTCTGGCGCAGCCACTCTTCGTAGTTAGTGCCCAGACCCACGCCGACTTTTTTACCTTTCAGATCGGCGGCGGACTTGATGCTGCCTTCGTTACCTTTCTTCACCAGCGCCTGAATACCGGACACGGTATACGGCGTAGAGAAATCATATTTCTTCTTACGCTCGTCGGAAATGGTCACCTGATTGATCACCACGTCGATACGTTTGGAATCCAGCGACGCCAGCATACCGTCCCACTTGGTCGGCTTCAGGGACGCTTTAACCCCAAGATGTTTCGCCAGTTCTTCCGCAAATTCCACTTCGAAACCGGTAAGTTTTCCGTCATCGCCCTGGAAGCTGAACGGAGGATAGGTTCCTTCCAGCCCAACCAGCAGCGTACCGCGCTCTTTGACTTTATTCAGCAGGTTTTCTGCTGCGAACGTTTTCACGCTCATGCCCGCGACCAGCGCCACGGCCATGACACCCATCAGCGCCTGACGACCCAGAAGTGCTAATTTCATAAATACCCCGATACAGTGGAATTTTTGAGTAGTGTAGTGAAATCGCCTGCAACGTCAAAGGCGACTGCGCTACATCTTATTCATTTTTAATATATATCAGAAGTTGTTTCAGCGTGGACTTTCTGCTTTAACACGCCGGGCATTTGCACCTTATATTGCGCATACTTGCGCAGCGCAATGCGGTAGTTGTTGGTGCTGGTTGCCGGCAGCCACGGCTCCAGATTTTCATCCAGATAGCCGGTGCTCAGCAGATCGCGAGAAATATTGTGCACGGTTAAATGCTGGCCCAGGCGGCGCAGGCGAACCACGTATTCACGCACGGTGCCGTGGCTCATTTCGGTCTGTTCAAACAGGAACTGCTTGAAGCCGATAATGTCGAAGAAGTCGCTTTGCTCTTTGCAGTGGAGATCGCCACAGAAACGACAAAGTGCCACCCACTCTTTTTGCTCTTCGAGCCAGGCTGATTCATCCATCAGGGTGTCGAGACGAGAAATCGCGATCTTATTTACGATTTCGCCGCGGCGAACCAACGTGATTCGGTCAAGTAACTTGTTACAGTGGGCGCAATGCGTCTGGCTGTGTTTAAAGTCTTTCAGGTAGCGGCTTAAAGGCCGTCTTTTAGCGTGCTGCACCGTCATGATAACTCCTGGTTGTCAATACGTTGTGCGGCATTTTTCAGATGAATTAATCATCTATAACTTACCCAGCTTTGTTCGTAAGCGTTTAATGGCCTGGCTGTGCAGCTGGCTCACCCGCGACTCCCCCACTTCCAGAACAGCGCCAATCTCTTTGAGGTTGAGCTCTTCCTGGTAGTAAAGGGTTAACACCAGCTGTTCACGCTCCGGTAATGCTTCAATAGCTTCCATTACGCGATGGCGTAAATTACCTTCCAGTAAATGGTGTAACGGGTTTTCTTGCTGATGCTCATCCGTCACCAGCTCGATGCTATCGCCATGCTCTTCGCGCCACTCGTCATAAGAGAAGAGTTGGCTGTTATTGGTATCGAGCAACATCTGACGATACTCTTCAACAGGAATGCCCAGACGTTCCGCCACTTCGGTTTCCGTCGCGTTGCGTCCCAGCTCCTGTTCCAGCTGCCCCATCGCATGCGCCACTTCGCGCGCGTTGCGGCGAACGCTGCGCGGCACCCAGTCGCGGCTGCGCAGCTCGTCCAGCATCGCACCACGAATACGCTGAACTGCGTAAGTAGTAAATGCCGTTCCTTGCAGAGCGTCGTATCGGTCAACTGCATTCAATAACCCGATACCGCCCGCCTGTAGCAGATCGTCCAGTTCCACACTCGCCGGCAAACGCACCTGGAGGCGCAATGCTTCGTGACGCACCAGCGGAACATAACGCTGCCACAGCGAGTGTTTATCCATTACACCATCAGCGGTATAGAGTGAATTCACGATAAACAGCCCTGCGTTAATTGAGTTATCGGCATGATTATCCGATTCTGCAGGGGTTTTAATTGGATGAATAGTGGGTGAAATGAGGGGTTATTTGGGGGGTTATGCAAATAGCGCTAAATAAAAACCCCGCCGAAGCGGGGTTTAAGCATTATCAGGCGATTAGCCCTGCAGCAGAGACAGAACCTGCTGAGGAACCTGGTTAGCTTTAGCCAACACGGAGTTTCCGGCCTGCTGGATGATCTGCGCTTTAGACATATTTGACACTTCGGTCGCATAGTCGGCGTCCTGAATACGGGACTGCGCTTCAGACAGGTTGGTGGTGGTGTTGTTCAGGTTGGTTACTGCGGAATCCAGACGGTTCTGGATAGCACCCAGTGAAGAACGGAACTTATCGATTGAGCTGATAGCGTCGTCCAGGGCTTTCAGTGGGTCAGAGGTAGACTGCTGAGATTTGGCAGCATCAGCACTGATGAGCGTTGTTGCGCCACCGGCAGTTTTACCAAGGTATACAGTCTGAGTCGTTGTGGTACCACCTGCATCGGTAAAGTCAGCGGTAACTTCATCACCTGCTGCGTTCACGTTGTAAGTCTTACCATTGATAGACAGGGTGCTTCCCTGTTTTGTAGCACCCTGCAGATCCAGGTCAGACTGTTTTGCTGCGCGGTTATCCAGCGTAGCTGATGTAGTAAGCTGACCGCTTGCTGCATCAGTATAAATGGTGGTGCCACCAAGAGTAGCGCCAGTACCAGCAGGAGCAGAACTACCAACAGTAGTTACAGTAACGTCTTTACCGCCAACGGTGGCTTTGAAACTGCCATTACCGTTTACATCAGCATTACCAACCAGGGTTAATTCAACGCCACCAACTGTGAATTTTTCGCCATCAGTTTTACCTGCAGCAAGCCCCGCCAGAGTAACAGCATCAGCAGCTGCAAATTTGGCAGTATTAGCGGTAGTTGCATTATTCGTGAAGGAACCATCTGCAGCATTGATATACTGAGCAGCGCCAGCAGAAGATACTGCTCCGCTGGAGACATCAACGTCATAGGTAGTAGCACCAACTTTATAATTATCATTACCGGTCGCGCCGAATTCAGAGATCAGTTCGCCACCAGAAACTTTTTTCGCACCATCAACATTAAAGCCTTGCAGACCCAATGTCTTGGAGTCAATTTTTTTCAGGTCAATAGTAATGGTCTGACCATCGTTTGCGCCAACCTGAATCTTCATGGAGCCATCTTTCGCCAGAACGTTCACGCCGTTGAACTGAGTCTGACCTGATACACGGTCGATTTCGTCCAGACGGGATTTGATTTCGTCCTGGATTGAGGACAGGTCAGAATCGGAGTTAGTACCAGTAGTTGCCTGAACCGTCAGTTCACGAACACGCTGCAGGTTGTTGTTGATTTCAGACAGTGCGCCTTCAGTGGTCTGTGCCAGAGAGATACCGTCGTTTGCGTTACGTGCAGCCTGAGTCAGACCTTTGATGTTAGAAGTGAAGCGGTTAGCGATAGCCTGGCCCGCAGCGTCATCTTTAGCGCTGTTGATACGCAGACCGGAAGACAGACGCTCGATAGAAGAAGACAGAGCAGACTGGTTCTTGTTGATGTTGTTCTGAGTGATCAGCGAGAGGCTGTTGGTATTAATGACTTGTGCCATGATTTCGTTTCCTGTTGTTCATCAAATCTGTTTGGTTAGATTTGGGTTTCCACCCTTCGGCTTCATCGCCGTCAAAGGTGTTATCGTCTGGTCCAAAACAACCTTTAGATTTTTTTTCAGGATCTCGATTATTTTTTTAGGCAGCGAAATACTCTTCTCTATTAGCGTTATTCCCGCCATTAAAAAAAAGAAATTAACCGTAAACTTTCCCCCATCAAAGCCGATAACCCCAGTATTCGTTCTACGTGTCGATAGATTAAGGAATAAACATGGCAAGTATTTCATCATTGGGGATTGGCTCGGGTCTTAAGTTAGCGGACATTCTGGATAGCCTGACTGCAGCGGAAAAAGCTCAGCTAACGCCGATCTCAAAGCAGCAAACATCCTATACAGCCAAGTTGAGTGCATACGGCACGTTGAAAAGTTCTTTGGAATCGTTTCAAACCGCAAATACCGCGCTAAATAAAGCAGATTTATTTACGGCTACTACTACGACGAGCAGTAGTGATGCTTTCAGTGCAACTACCACAGGCAGTGCCATTCCGGGTAAATACACTGTCAGCATTTCTCAACTCGCTCAAGCACAAACGCTGACAACCAAAAATACCCAATCCGATACCAAAACGGCAATCGCCACAACAGACAGTAAGATCACTTTTACCCCTGGCAATGGCAAAGACCCCGTATCTATTGATATCAGTGCAGGCAATTCTTCCTTAACAGGGATCCGCGATGCAATCAACAAAGCTAATGCGGGTGTGTCAGCAAGTATTATTAATGTTGGAAATGGCCAATATCGCCTTTCAGTAACCTCAACTGAAACAGGGGCAGATAACGCTGTCAGTATTAGTGTTACCGGTGATAGTGCGCTTAAAAGCTTCATGGGTTACAACGGCACCAGCGATGATGCCAGTAACGGCATGACAGAGAGCGTAACGGCTCAAAATGCAAAACTGAAGATCAACAACGTTGATATTGAAAACAGCAGCAACACCATCAGTGATGCTTTGGAAGACATCACTCTTAACCTGAACAATGTCACTAAAGATAATCAGACGCTGACAATTGCAAAAGATCCTTCCAAGGCTGAGACAGCGGTAAAAGCTTGGGTAGATGCTTATAACTCGCTGCAAGATACATTTGCATCATTAACAAAGTACACGGCGGTTGATTCAGGGAGTGATGCGCAAGACACCAGTAATGGTGCACTTCTTGGCGACAGTACATTGCGTACAATTCAGACACAACTGAAAAGTATGCTGAGTAACTCTGCAAGTACATCGAACATTAAGTCACTTTCTCAAATTGGTATTACCAGTGATCCAAGCACAGGCAAACTTGAACTAGACAGTACCAAGCTTGAAACAGCACTCAGCAAAGATTCAGCAGGCGTTAAAGAGCTCATCGTCGGTGATGGCAAAAAAACTGGTATCACTACTGCAATGGCAACCAATCTAACTGACTGGCTATCAACTAAAGGCATTATTCAGGCAGCGAAGGATGGCGTTAGTAAAACACTGAACAATTTGACGACTCAATACAATGCTGTTAGTGAGCGAATTGATAACACAGTCGCACGCTACAAAGCGCAGTTTACCCAGTTGGATGTGATGATGACGTCACTAAACAATACCAGCAGCTACCTGACTCAGCAGTTTGAAAATACGTCATCCAACAAGTAATAACCGTTAAACAGACCCGAGGGGGATAACATGTACGGCGCAAAAGGCACGCAGGCCTACGCAAAAATAGAAGTAGAAAGCGCGGTGATGAGCGCCAACCAGCAGCAGCTGGTTATCATGCTATTTGATGGAGCCCTCAGCGCGCTCATCCGAGCGCGTTTGTTCTTACAGGACGGCAACCTTCAGGCTAAAGGTCTGGCACTCTCCAAAGCGATCAATATCATCGAAAATGGCCTGAAGGTCGGATTGGATGAGGAAAGCAAAGACGAGTTAACGCAAAACCTAATTGCGCTCTATGCCTATATGGTACGTCGCCTGCTGCAGGCCAACCTTCGCAATGATGCCAGTGCCATCGAAGAGGTGGAAAATCTACTGCGCAATATTTCGGATGGCTGGAGGGAGGCGTCAGGTACACCAACTCTTGTTCAGGACGCCGTCTAATGAGTAATGCACCGCAACTCTATACTCTCTATCAACAACTTCTTGAGCAGAGCTACCTGATGCTGCGCCTGGCACGCCAGGGGCTTTGGGATGACCTGATCACCTGTGAAACCGATTATGTTAATGCGGTGCACTCGTTGGCTCGTATGACCCAGGAGAGCGAACCTTCCCTGCAGGTCCAGGAGCAACTCCGCCCCACGCTGCGCGTGATCCTGGATAACGAAAGCCAGGTCAAAACGTTGCTGCAGGCCAGAATGGATGAACTGGCAAAGCTGGTTGGCCAGTCTTCCATACAAAAATCCGTTCTTTCTACCTATGGCAACCAGGGCGGTCACGTTCTGGTCCCGCAAAGTAATAGCGATATCAATTAGCCAGTTAGCTGGCGAACGAACATTCACCGCTTCGTTCGCCAGGCAATTCTGCAAAAGCTACTCCATACTTGAGTTTCGCGACTTCATGGAGAAAGTGCATGCGCAACCCAACCTTACTGCAATGTTTTCACTGGTATTACCCCGCTGGCGGTGAATTGTGGCGCGAGGTTACGGCTCTGGCCCCCAATCTGAACGAGATTGGCATCAATATGATCTGGCTTCCTCCGGCGTATAAAGGCGCATCCGGCGGCTACTCTGTGGGCTACGATTCCTACGACCTGTTCGATCTTGGCGAATTCGATCAGAAAGGCGGCATCGCCACCAAATACGGTGATAAGGCCCAGCTGCTGGAAGCCATTAACGCTCTCAAAAGCAACGAGATCGCCGTGCTGCTCGACGTCGTGGTTAACCACAAAATGGGCGCGGATGAGAAAGAGCCCGTCCGCGTGCAGCGCGTCAATGAACAGGACCGAACGCAAATCGACGAGGAGATCATCGAGTGTGAAGCCTGGACACGCTATACCTTCCCGGCTCGGGCGGGGAAATATTCGCAGTTCATCTGGGATTACAAATGCTTTAGCGGTATCGACCACATCGAAAATCCCAACGAGGACAGCATCTTTAAAATCGTCAACGACTATACCGGCGAAGGCTGGAACGACCAGGTCGATGATGAAATGGGCAACTTCGATTATCTGATGGGCGAAAACATCGACTTTCGTAACCATGCCGTCACGGAAGAGATCAAGTACTGGGCGCGGTGGGTGATGGAGCAGACTCAGTGCGACGGTTTTCGTCTGGACGCGGTGAAGCACATTCCCGCCTGGTTCTATAAGGAGTGGATTGAACACGTTCAGGAAGTCGCTGAGCAGCCGCTGTTTATCGTGGCGGAATACTGGTCGCACGAGGTGGATAAGCTACAGCATTATATCAATCAGGTGGAGGGCAAAACGATGCTGTTTGACGCTCCCCTGCAGATGAAATTCCATGAGGCGTCTCGCCAGGGGCGCGACTATGACATGAGCCAAATCTTCACCGGCACGCTGGTGGAGGCCGATCCTTTTCACGCGGTGACGCTGGTTGCCAACCACGACACCCAGCCTTTACAGGCGCTGGAAGCTCCGGTGGAGGCCTGGTTTAAGCCTCTCGCCTATGCGCTGATCCTGCTGCGGGAAAACGGCGTGCCGAGCGTGTTCTATCCGGATCTGTTTGGCGCAAGCTATGACGATACCGGCGGAGACGGGGAAACCTATCATATTGATATGCCGGTGATTGAACAGCTGCACGAACTGATACTCGCCCGCCAGCGCTTTGCCCACGGCGTTCAGACGCTGTTCTTTGACCACCCAAACTGCATCGCATTCAGCCGCAGCGGTACCGATGACGCACCGGGCTGCGTGGTCGTCCTCTCAAACGGTGACGACGGTGAGAAAACGATCTGCCTGGGCGAAAATTACGGTAATAAACGCTGGCGCGACTTTTTGGGCAACCGCGAGGACACCGTCACTACCGCAGCGGATGGAGAAGGCATCTTTACCTGCAAAGGCGGAAGCGTCAGCGTGTGGGTAATAGAGGATGCGCTGTAGAAACAATGCCGGGTGGCGGCTTCGCCTGACCCGGCCTACGGTACGGCGGTTTTGTAGGCCGGGTAAGCGTCAGCGCAACCCGGCAAAAAACGGCTACGGTAGCTTACTCTCCAGCGGAGTTTTGCTCAGATAATCGGCGCACTCCACCGTTGGGCGATCAACCTTTTGCAGCTCCATACCATCATACTCAAGCGTCATCCCTTCACGTTCAAGCGGATAGATATCCAGCTTGCGGGTCACGTTATAGTAACTGTCTGAACGCAGCATAATTTTACCGGGCACGGCGATAACGCGCTGCCACTGACGACAGTCCAGGGTATCGCCCTCCTCCGTCACGACCAGCGTGGCAATCGCTTCAGGACTCACCATCTTGCTTTGCGGCCCTTTCGTCTGCCAGTATCCTGCAAGCTGTGCCGGGACGGGATGCTTGATCACATCCTGATAGTTATCTACCTGAACGCACCCGGTCAGCGCCAGCAGCGCACCCGCAATTGCTATTCTTTTCATCATCTTTCCTGCATTCGAAGAAAAAAATATTGTGGCATTAAAGCGGTGATGCTGCCAGCGTAAGATGTCCCGGTTTTAAACCTGCATCCCCATCACATGAGCATATATTTTTCATAATCGACAAAGATCGTCCAAGAGCGCTCCAAATAACAGATGGTTGCAATTGTCGAAAACATCAGTCGTCTAAGTTCACCTTAGATCGAGTGCTGTTTTATGCCCCATCCATGCCCCATTACATCACCGGGCAGTCGTCGTCATCCCTCGCACGGTTAATGAAGAACGTCACCCGCCCCATTACCTCAACCTCTTCCAGTGCCGGGCCTTCTATCGCCTCGCCATCGTCCGTGATTAACGCCTTACCCAGCAGTTTGGCAAACTGCGTATTACCGTCGCACAGAATCAGCAATACATCGCCCGGCGTTTTTTTCGTGGCCGGCTCAATGATGGCAAAGCCAACATCAGTTTCAAGCACCCTACTTTCTGCGCCGATGTTGCAAATCACCTCGGGTGAAAGTTGTCGCTCGACATAATCATTTGCAGGTGATGCAAACCCCATTATTGCACCCTCCCCATGTTACGTAAGATCCAATAGCGGTTATCGCTGCCGTCGGTAGTCTTGTCAGCGAAGTCTTTTTGATAGCGCTCTATCCAGGAGTTTGCATCTGCACGGGTAAAGTGCCAGTTGAACTCCCGCAGCTTTTCTATGAACCGATCAGTACTCAGGTAGCGATAGCCCTTCGGGTTAAGCTGTATAGCCGCGACAAAGGCGGAATGTATGTCTGCTGTGCGTGGCATAATCACCTCACAATTTAACTGTATGCATATACAGTATAACTCAATTGGAGTGTGATCAATAATAGCGTAATGATTTTTACCAACTCATTGAAGTCTAACCCCTTAAGACTAACAAAAATTCAAAGGTTTCAGATACATAAATGAAATTCAAACAAACATTGGTTATTATTCAATCACGATTCAACTCATCTAGACTTCCAGGCAAGGCCATCTTCCCAATCAATGGATTTCCGCTGGTTGCACTAGCAGCAAAAAGAGCTGGCAACACGGGAAAAGAAGTTGTTATCGCCACATCTGATCAGTCAACCGATGATGAAATCGCCCTTTGTGCCGAGAGGTACGGCATAAAATGTGTGCGTGGCAGCCTTGATGATACACTTGCTCGCTTTGCTAAGGCTGTGGAAGGATATGAAGACGATGCCATCGTCTTTAGGTTGACTGCAGACAACATTGTTCCTGATGGCAAGATGCTGGATGAGATGGAAGCTCAGTATTTACGTTCCGGAGCTGAATATATGATTTGCGATAATTTAAAATCAAATGTTCCATATGGCGTAAGTGCAGAAGTAATGCGTGTTAAACATATAAAAGATGCTCAAGCTAATTCCACCTCAAAATTTGAGAGAGAGCATGTAACGCCATACATTAGGAACAAGTATACTCCTACAGTCTATCATCCTTTTAATGGGATAGGACTGAGTAATTTCAGATGCACCATTGATACTTTCGATGATTATATTTCATTAAAAAATATTTTTAAGAAAGGTGAAGATGTAATTAATATACCTTCAACCGAACTTATATCTAGGTTTAATAACTTAATATTCAAACCATACTACGAGAAAGCAAAAAAACCTATGGTTCTTGGTGGCGTTCAGTTTGGCCTTGACTATGGAATTACTAATAAAAGCGGTAAAGCGTCACCGCGTGAAATAGCCAACATAATTAAACAGGCCATCACAGAAGGAATTAGCTACATTGACACTGCTTCAGCTTACGGGGATAGTGAGAAAGCAATCGGAACATCCTTAAAGGGTGGCTGGGCGGAACGCGTAAAAGTAATTACGAAAACACCTCCCTTCTCAGAATTTAGTGAGTATACTGATCCCCTAACGCTGACATATGCAACGCGTTCATCTGTTTATAATTCTTGCGTTAATCTGTCATCAGATAAGTTGAATGTTGTAATGCTGCACAGAGCAATTCACTTAACTGCATGGCAAGGGGCTGTATTTAACGAGTTACTAAATCTGAAGAAATCAGGACTCATTGAAGCTTTGGGCGTATCAGTACAGAACCCTGAAGAGCTGGAGATGGCACTTAAATTTTCTGATATTCAATATATTCAGCTTCCTTTCAACATCCTTGACTATCGTTGGAAAAGCGCCATTCAATTAATACTATCTGCAAAAAAAGAAAGGGAACTTGTTATCCATGCAAGAAGCTCTTTGTTGCAAGGTTTGCTTCAAAGTAAAGAGCCAGAAATTTGGGGGAAAGCATGCGTTAATAATCCTGGACCTATCATTGACTGGCTTGAGTCAATAAGAAAAAAATGTTCTAAGATGAGTATCTCAGATCTTTGCATTGGCTACGTAAACTCTCAGCAATGGATAGATGCAGTAGTTGTAGGTGTCGAGAACATTAATCAACTATTTAAAAATACTCAATCCATATCGATGCCATTCCTAAATAAAGATGAACTTACATTCATTGATGAAACTAGGCCTAAAGTCTCTTTAGATACCTTAAATCCTGCAGCATGGAGCATTAAATGAACGCTTTTGATTTAAATGGAAAAATTGCACTTGTAACTGGTGCAACTGGTTATTTAGGAAGAGAGATGGCCTTTGGCTTGGCATCTTTTGGCGCTCATGTATTAATAAATTCGCGCTCTAAAGATAAATGCGATAATTTAGCAAGAGAAATTAATAGCAAAGGGTTCAAGGCCTCAGCAGTATCTTTTGACGTTACGGATCATCATGTCGTTAAAGAGGTAATCACAAACCTCGATGTAGAGCATGTTGATATTTTGGTGAATAATTCCTATGCAGGCGGGGCTGGTAGCGTAGAGCTCTCAAAATCTGATCTGTACAGAAGTGCGTATGATTCATCTCTAGTCGCTTCTGCGAATTTGTTCACAGAGTTGCTACCGAAACTCAGGGAGGCTGTGAAACGTAACGGGTATGCTTCAGTCATAAATATCGCTTCAATGTACGGCATGGTATCCCCTGATCAGAGAATCTACGACTCAATGAGCGTTGTTAACCCCCCGTTCTATGGGGCTGCAAAAGCAGCCATAATCCAATGGACGAAATATGCTGGTTGTGAGTTTGCTAAAGAAAACATAAGAGTTAACTGCATTTCTCCGGGCCCATTCCCTACGCTGGAAGTGCAAGAGAAAGCATCTGGTTTGGTCAGTAAGATCACCGCAAAAGTACCTATGGGTCGAGTAGGTTCCGCCAAGGAGATAGCCGGACCAGTAGTGTTTCTTGCTTCTCCAGCTTCTTCATTTATGGTTGGCGCAAACATACCTGTTGATGGCGGATGGACAAGTTGGTAGCCAAAGGCCCATTGTGGGCCTTCAAGTCCTAGACCCATAGATTCAACTCTTGGTTTTTCGCACTGTCGACCCTTGGCATATCAAGTGCTAGAATCTTTTTTTAGATCATTAACCTTTGCTATTGGTTACCAAATGAAATTATTTCTGATAAATACTCCGCTACAAGCAGTCATAGTAGCGAGAATAATTGAGTTAGAGAAGATAGAATTACATGGCTGCTCGCTTATTTATGTTTGCGACGATATCAATGCCAAACATTTACATAGCTATTCAAAAATAGCATCTTTGTTTAAATTTTCTACTTTTATCTCCAACGCCAGAAGCATTAGTGGAATCAAAGATCTGCGCGCATTCATTAGAAAGTTGGGGTGTGTGGATTGTATTTATCTTGCCTGTATAGATGACAGCATTGCACATTACGCGATAAGTTTTACAAATGGTGCGAAACTCAAGACCTTTGATGATGGTACGGCGAACATTTCACCAAACAGTTCATACTTCAATGATAGAAAAAAAGGAAACATCAGGTCATTCGCACTAAAAATATTCCATCGATTGAATGGTAATACATATGATATGCAAAAGGTGAAAGACGACTCGCTCGTGCATTATTCAATTTATTCTAAGTATGAAAATGTGATGAATAATGTAGAGCACATTGAGCTATTCGAGAAAGATCAAACTAAGAAAGATACATGCCATTTATTCAACGGCGTAAATTATGTTGATTATTGCAATAGCAACAGTGATGCAAAATTACTCAAAAAGAAGATCGGTGATTTTTTAAAAACTATAGAAGGAGATGTTATTTACATTTCTGAAAACGAAAAAGATGAATACATCTTTGGTGATTTTATAGTAAGAAACGAACTTATAGATGTTGAGTACCTCGAGTCTCTTCGTAAAAGATACAAGGTTATAAACATTTATGGCTTTGCAGACTATTTGCAAAACTTATTCCTTGATGAACCTGGCATTGTTATACGACCAATAAATTCAGTTTTGTTACTGGCCGAAGTTAATGAATGCTCCAGCGTGTTATCATCACGCTGCAAGATAGATGCTATATGCTTATGACAATTAACATAATAAGAGAGTGACGTTATGGGTATTGCTTTTCTTTGTGGCTTATGGCTTTGCCTAATAGTAGCCAATATAGCATTTAATGATGGTAGTACTATTTTAAATTATTGTTCCATTGTTTTATGGATTAGTAGTTGCATATATTTTATTAGGAAAAATTACTCCTATGGTGTTCTTTCAGCGCAGGTGATGCTTGCTTTTACGACAGCAGGTATATGTTGTGCCATAGCTGAATCAGGTCAATGGTTGAGTGAGGTAAAATATTACTCTAGCCTAAGCGGCGCAACAGCAAGAATCATGTCTCTCTGTTTTGTGATTTTATTCTTTGCATTCTTTACATTCAGGTACTTAAGCAGACTCAAGTCAGTTAGATTTGGAATGTCTCCAGGCTTGAATAAGACCTTGCTCAATTTAGTGATAATAGCTTTTTCTGCATTTACTGTTACATTATTCATTGTCCACTTGAAATATGGACATCCAAATGATTATGGCGTAGACAGATATTACTACTGGGCAAACATTGCTCCTAAATGGGCTGAGTACGTAAAATTTTTACTTTCTCAGTTCACTGTTTTTATCGGTCTTGCATATGGTCTTTCTCGCAAAAAGCGCTATATTTTACTATTCGTTATTTCATTACTAGCTCAGTTCTCGGTCGGTGATAAATTCTCTGGAATGTTATATGCGACAATGACATTTATCATTCCTGTTGTTATTTTGCTTCGCATTAACATAGGAAAGCTAATTTTTAGCACTCGCTTTATCTTCATATCGGTGATATTTCTAGCAGCCATGATGTCAGCATCGTACTTGAGCTATGTTGCCATCAGTGGAGCAGGAAGTGGGATTGATCGCCTTGTTGATAGAGTTGTCTTACAGGGACAAATGTGGTGGGCTCTTGATAACTCTTCTGATTTGAACAGCAAGGGTATGGACGAGATATTGAAGAATTTCATTGGTATAGGCAATGGTGATGAGTTTTCCACAGGTATATTCTACCTTATGTCAATAATTAGTCCGCCATCTATCTTCCAGTGGTTTGCTGACAAGGGGATCACCATGACAATGGGTAGCCCTGTTAATCTGATATATTTCTTTGGTTATCCTTTGTCTGTACTACCAGCAATGATTTTGGGTATTATTGTAGGTTTTGGCTATCATATATTTTATAGGGCGATAGTGATATCTGATGTTATTTTGATATTTTTTGGTGTCAAAATTATGGACTCAATTTTTAGAGCCGTTACCATGGGGGAGATATTCTATCTGTTCTCATTAAAGGTTCTTGCAGGTATATTCGCGTTCATATTTTATATACTTGCATCTTGGGCCACACTGCATCGTGAAGACAAGGCGGCATGACCCGCCTTCAATAGATGTGATTTATCCAAGAGGTTTATTCATCATCAGATGAAATGAGCATTTAACCTACAGAAAGGAAATAAGGGGCATACGCCCCTTTTTTATACTAACGCACCAAAGTTACGCCAAACAGCAGTTGCCTTAGTTCCTGCGGTAACGCAAACAGCTCCCTTGTAAGCAGAACCGGAAGTTGGAAGTGGCTGATAGTGAACCTCGTCATTGACGGAGTAGTTGCCGTCAGGGATGGTGCTCAGGGCTGAGGCGTATACAATCTTTTTCTTCGAGGCCAGCGCACCTGACATCCAGTTACCAGTTACGCGACCACTCCCCGTTTCAAGAACCAAATTTTGATAGTTACCCGCAATCAATGGCTCCCCGCAGAAATGGGCAGTCCCGGCGCTGTTAACGATACTCCTTAATTGAGTTACAGCCTGGGTACAGCGAACGTTGAGAGTACCGATAAGGATATTGGCGCAGGTTGCATCGAGGTTCACCGCATCGTAAATAACCCCGTCATTTGTAACCGAAAAACCCGGGTTCTTTAACTGGATATCGTCAAGAAGAACAGACTCACAGTTGCTAAGCGTAATGCCGTGCTTTAGCATTTTACTGAATAACGAGCTGGTTACTACACCACCTTTACAGCCAATAAGCGAGAGGGCTGTATCTGGCTGCTGCAATAGCGTTGAGCTGTAATTCAGGTCATTGCCAAGGTTGATATTGCTAAGCGTGAACCCGTCCGAAGCGGTATCTGCTGCACGTGGGCTATTATCGATCTTGATAATGATTGCCCCCGCCCCCCCTGCTCGTAGCATTGATACACCATTCATCACACTCCCGCGGCTGAACGACCCCTTGAATAGCTGGAAGCATCCGCCATCCATGATGATGTCAGTAATAGAGATATTCCCGGCGTAGTTATCAGCCAGGGTGCCTGTCGCAGGGTTAACGACCAGGTTTATGCATACACTACCCGCACGAGAGGTATCGGTTGTGTTTGTGTTTGCATCATCCCCGCCGCATGAGTGAAATCTGACGTTCCGGATAATATGACCGCGGAATTGCTCACCCGGGAAATACTGCAGAGTGATAGGGAATATCGTGTTCGAATAAAGGATATTTTCCTGTGTAAGATTACGCCCGATGCCTTTTAACCCAAACTTCATGTTGCTGATAACGAGATCGTCAGCAAAACAATCAATATCAGCTGTTGAACGCTGGTATATCCCTGCGGTACACGTCGCGTTCGCACCGAAAGTGTTGGTATTTTCGAATCCTTCAATATGCATCTTAGTCAGACGCGTTCCATATCCAGTGAAGGTGAAGATAGTAGTACTGGCTGCAACTGCTCGTACCGTCGTTCCAGATTTACCTGGGTACTTTCCATCACCTTCAATTACTAACGAATTAGCAGAAATCGTCAGTCCGGCAGTTAGATAAACCCCGGCAGGAATTCTTACCTTAGTGTATGGAAGCTGCGAGGAGGCGTTGAACATGCCCTGCAGAGCGGTGGTATCAATTGCCACTCCATCACCTAAAGCGCCAAACATTAACGGATTTAATACGTCAGCATTAATTCTAAGCCATGCTGCCCCACCGGCTGTTTTAATAATTGTTCCATTATTATCAGTGTATAACCCACCAGATAGCACCGCTCGGAATTGTCCCCCACCTTTACCTGTTCCTGCTGCATGCTCACGTAAAGTTATTCTTTGCTTATCATAGCTTGGTTCTATTAACCGAAGGGCATCGATAGTTTGACACTCGCCTATTAATTTCTCCCCATCAGCCTTCGCAAGATCTTTTCGAAGTACATCACTCACGTCGACAGCAAGCCATTTCCCTTCGCCCACGCCACCTGTTGACCCTGGTGTTGAACCCGAAGGAACCGTCTTTGGTAATGTGCTCAGGTTATCCCAGCGGTACCAGACACCTGTTGATTCATCCTGAATAATGTCACCTGCGGCATTCAGAGTAGCTCCATCCTGGAACGAACCAACCGGGTTCCATCCGAGATTGTAGATCTGCTGGAGTACGAGCTGTTTCAGACCTTCAATCGTGTAATGTGAATGACCAAAACGATCGATGTACTGAAGTGCCATAGAAGTGACAAATTCGTCAATTTTCCCGGCGTTAAACTTAAGGTCTCGTGGCGATTCACTTGGAACTGGCAGATTGGTCGGTTGAGTAGTCATATTTATTCCATAAAAAACCCGGCACGTTGGCCGGGTCTGGTTGGTCGGGGACGGTTCTTATTGGTAGATCGCGTCGCTGTATTCCGCGACGGTAAGAGATACCGTGTTATCTGTGTTGGGTTTGATGCTGTTGACCTTCCATAGTTGGCTGTCCAGTTCTTCCACTGTCGCAATGAGATAGCGCGACGGCAGCTGCACAGTGTCTCCGTTCCATATATTGAGCTGAATGTCGGGTATTGCCGCGGTGAAGCCGTACTTCGTATCAGCGCGCACCGTCGCCGGATAACGCAGAGTAGGATTACCCAGGCTGTCGGTGACAAGCACATACATAGAGCCGGAAAACGTGATCGGCTCACTGGTATCGAAGTCATTCCCGGAACGGCCGGTGACGTATCCACCCTGCTGGTTGCCGTCGTAGATGTCCGGCATCTGAATGACGCTGCCAACCTGGATAATGCCGTCTTCGAACACTTTGGCGTTCATCTTCACCCTGGAGTAAATAAGTCGCTTCGTTTCGCGCAAAGCGCGTTCCCGCGCCTGGTACTCGTTACGGAAACCAACGATCTCCAGTTTGTTCGGATTCTCAGCTTCCTGTTCGACGATAGCGCCATTCAGCACGCGGTAGTTGATGTACGTCTTGTTGTTCGTCGTCGGGTGAACGTAGGACACCTGCACGCCGTCGTAGCCACCTGGAAGAGTGGCTTCGTACGTCATTTTGTACTCGTCCGTCTTCATGTTGGCCCGGTTGAATACGGCAGCCGGATAGTCAACCTTCTGGTCACGAGTAAACGTCAGCACGCCGTCGTCCCAGTACGCAACAACGCTTGCCGCATTGCAGATCGCCTGCACGCGGTCGCCCAGCGAGTCGTTCTCGTCATCAAACGTGTAGTCGAAGTAACCCAGGCGCTCATCAGGCAGGCTTTCAGCAATCGAATACAGTCCGTAGAGGTCAATGCTGCTGACAGGCTGCTCACCCATGAACAGCCAGGTGTGCGCCACCGCATCAGCGAACGAGCGCGACGGCCGCAGCGTGTAATCCACTGTCTGCGTGTCCAGGTCGTACGTGATGGTGTGACGCGTCACCAGGGCGTTGTATTTGCGGTCCCGGCTGCCAAGCGCGTTCTCCGTCGCCCTCACCTTCACTCGCACCAGAGTATCAGTTGGATGGACAACGTTTGTGCGCACGTTTACGGCGTGGATTTCCTCAAGTTTGAGTATCGACGCATCACCAGAGTTATCGGTGCGCTGCAGGTTAATGGCGTACTTCCCGAAGCCGCCGGTCGGCACTATCTTGTCGGTCCGGTAGAACGTCTCGCTGTCTTGCTTGTGCCATGTTGTTTGCTGAAACACCAGCGTCTGCTGGGTGCCGGGGATCATGTTGTAGTCGTCATCAATTTTCCACAACACTACCTTCCAGTTTGTCTGTTTCTTCGGACCGAGGCTGCTTTGCGTGTGGACCCACAACTGCGTTGATTCGACAGGTGAGAAGAACGGACCGACGACCAGCGCCTCGTTATCGTTCAGCACGAACTTTGTCGTGTTGATCGTTGCGGTAGCGGGGATATCCGGCGGGCCATCCAAATCGCTCATTGTGAAGGTGTACCAGCGGACCGGGTTTATCACCGCACCGTCGTTGGTCTCTATAGCTGAAACAAGCGTGCCGGAGAACGTTGCGTCAGTAGTTACCGAACCTGAGGCAGTCGCGTAAGTTACGTTTATTTCGAACGTGACCGCATGCGGAAATACCAGGCCCATGAAGTAGTCAAACTCCGCCTGTTTAACGATTTTCACCGCTATCTGACCGCCGGCATACGTGCCGCTGACCACTGTGTTGGCTGTAGCGGTTTCAACAGGGAACGATTCGCCCTGGTTCGCGCCCGGGACTTCCTGCTCGTCAACATCATCGAAGCTGTAGCCTTCGTTAATCGACGGGATTACCTCTCCAGGTGGGATGAACTGGTATTCGGCACCTGCCATGCTCCCCAGGCTCGATTCTGAGTATCGCACAGACTCGTAATCGTACTTGCCGATCCCGATGCACATCCATTCCGTCACGTACTTCTTGCCGCCATCTCGCACGCCTGTGCTGATGTACTCAAACAGCGATTCCTGAATCAGATCCGGGAAAGAGCGCACCTGTCCGTAAATGTCCGGCTTGGCTTTATAGACGCGGGCTGTGTTTGTCTGACCGGTCAGGCTATTGTTTGGCGAATCGACAGTGTTACCGCCGGTATTTGCGATGGCCGGCTTCGGCGCAAGGAAGGCGAACACCGTTCCGACGACTTTGAAGATCGGGCTCAGGATGTCGCTAACGATGCCTTTTGGCTGATCGAAAATCTGAATGGTGTCCAGTTCACTCAGCTCAAACGCCAGCTCATCATCGTCGCCCAGCTTCACACCATTGCGGACGATCAGCAGGTCGCGGTGGAACGTAGCGTCATTGGCCGCCAGCCAGTCATAAAAAAGGGTGCCGTTTGGCACCCTGCAACGCAACTTAGGCGTTCCTGGAAAATTCGATATCTCAACCAGCGCCATATTCGAAAAACTCCACTTTAGTGAATGCACGCTGAATGACCAGCAACGAGTCCATGCGCACGCTTCCATTCTCGCCGCGAGAGTGCAACGCCTGCCGGTTCAGTACCAGGCCAACGTGTGCCGGTTGCCCGCCGCGGTACCCGACGAATATCCCGCCCTCGACGGGCTTATCTACCTGGCGCCAAAAAACGACGTCACCCTGATAGCAGGTGAAGAAGTCCTCGCCGGCTTCGTAGTCCGGAGTCTGGTGCAACTCAATTCCAAGGACGTGCCGGTAATACAGCACCACCAGCCCCCAACAATCGACCTTATCGAACGAGCAAGCCCGGTTTGACCAAGGCACGCCGATCATCCTGCTGATAAAATCAGAGGTACTGAAGTCCCGTGTATTCGACTGGATCATAAAGGCGACCGATGTTGTTGTTCAGAGGGTTGGTGACGGAGAGTGTTACCGATGCGGCATCAGCGTCGATGTCCACCGTCTTGACGTATAACTGCCAGGACTTAATCGGCACAGACACGTCGCCGCTGTCAAATATCTGCCGCGTGGCCGTGATAGCTGTCAGCCGGGCCGCACCTTTCCACTGTTTCATCAGCGCTTTTATATCCGACGACAGCCGACCTAATTTCACCGTCGCGTCAATCACCGGCGTGCCGCTCTGCTGGCTCTCTTCGATTTCAAAGCGCGCTGGCGTGTATGTCTGTCCGCCAAGTGTCTTCGGAAAGAATTGCTTATCGACCAGGCGGACATAGCCAAAGGATGGATGGTAGAACGTGATTGTGTCGTACAGGCCGCGCGTCGGGCGCTGCTGCCTATATTCCCTGAAGCTAGGCATTACGGCACCCTCGGCAGTGATTCCGGATCACGCCCGTCCGGATAACCCGTTACAACGATATCCAGCCACGAACCCCACGGCGGCGGCAGCTCAACAATGATGTCGTCGAACTCGTCGTCGGCGTTGTAGAGGTGGTTCGCAATAACGGTCCCCGTCCAGGTCACCACCGCGCCGTCGATGCTGGTTTGCACAGGCATCTGCGTGAAATGAAGCTCCTGCAGCTGCAGGCCACTGCCGCCAAGATTGATATTCATCCGGAACCAGTTAAGGCCCCGATTGAGATAGTTAGGACTGCGCAGCCACTGCTGAAAAGCGCGTTCCTGGTCCAGAGTGAAGATCCACGTCAGGGACCAGGTTACTTTCAGGTCGTCAGTAAGGTTCTGGAAAATAGCCGGGCCGACCGCTGGCTGATCGGTCTGGAACCCGGTATCGAGCGTCATGTTTTTGCTGGCCTTCTGCGCCAGCGGCAGCCAGTCGGGATAATCGATAATTGGCATCAGCCCTGCCCCCTTGGCGTGCGTTTAATATTCATGTTGCTGGTGATAGCGTTACTGATTGGCCCGCCATTATTCAGGTCAGCGACAATTACATCCACAGTCACTCCACCATTAGCATCCGTACCGGCCTGCGCATCGACTGACGATGACGTGTAGTTCTGGATGTTGATGACTACCCCACCGCCTGCTCCGCCCTGCATATCCTTGTTGCTGATTACCTTGCCGTTGTCGCCAGGTATCATGTACTGCTTACCGGTACTGGCTTGGTAAATCTCCGGCATTCCGCCTTCACCGACCTGATACATCCCGCCTGCAGAAACGGGACCGCCGTTCTTACGCTTGCCAGACAGCGCCAGGATGCCAGCCATAGCTCCGATGCCGATCGCCACCGCACCACCGAATGAGGCGATGGATGACATAATGGCTGCCGGAGTCCATGCTGCAGTGGTGGCCGCCGCCGCCGCGGTAGACGTCGCCGTGGTAGTGGCAATGCCTGCCGCCTGAGCAGTGGTCGACGCTGCAACTGCAGCAGTGGTGGCCGTCTGCCCCATGATTGCCGATTTAACCCACTCCACGCCCATCTGGACGAAGGTGTTGATGAGGCTGTTCAATACGGTATTCCCGATCGAGCGCAGAGCATCAGACGCTGACATGCTCCCGGTGATGATGCCGGTTAAGGCGTTGGACGCATTACCGGCCAGTGCATCGAAGGACGCCGCCAGCGCTTCATTGCCTGCGCTCTGGTTGCGGAAGATCTCCCACTGTGCAGCGATGCGAGCCTGCTCGTACTCTCTGTCAGCGGTAGCGCGCAACATAAGCGCGTTCTGGTGAGTTATAAGCCCCTGCTGCTCGAATGCCTGAATGAGCGCTAGCTTGCGAGCGTTCTCGTTAGCCAGTTGCTGAACAGGGTCAACACCCCCGACTGCATCCTGCTGTGGCGTCACCGCCTGCTGTGACTGTATTTTTGCGAGGTTAGCTTGATGAGTAGCTGCCAGCCGCTCAGAGGTCTGGTTGTACTGTTCCTGACTGATTTTCTTCGCAGCCAGAGCGGTATTCAGATCCTCTACATCCTGCTTGTAACTGGCGTTCTCGCGCGCTTCTGGCAGGAGTTTCTCTGCTGCAGCTTGCGCCTTAATGGCGTTGGCAGTGTCCCATTTTGTTGCGGCGTACTGCCCAGCCAGCGCGAGCTGCTCCTTAGTAGCGCCTTTACCAAGTGACTGCTGAGCATTCAGGATCGCTTGTTCGCGGCTCAGCTTGCTTGTTGAGTCGGCAGCGAGCTCTGAATGCTGTTTCAGGTTCGCCAGTTTCTGAGCAATAGAATCAGCCTGGGAAGCACCTTTCTTCTGCTCGGACTGAAGTGTCTTCTGCGCCTGCGTATTTTTGTACGTAGCGGCAGCGTCATTTTCCATTTGTTTGGCGTGCGGATCATCCTTCGTAAATCCGGCATCTTCGGCGGCGTATTGGGCCTGCAGGCGGGCGCGAGCCTCACCCTGCAACTTTGACAGCGCCAGGTTGCGCTCAGACTGCTTGATCAGATTCTTCTGGCCGCTGGTTAAGTTGTCGGTCTCTTGCTTGAGCGCCGCGACGTTCCCTTTGGCGATTACCGCCTCACGAGAAAGTTCTACCAACTTACCTACGAACGCTGTGAGCGCAGCTTGCCCCTTTTCAGTAGAGCTCTGCGTGTTCTGCAACTCTGTTGCCAGACGCTGCAGAGCCTCGGGAGATGGGTTTTTGGCTATATCTGAAAGCTGCTTGCTCAGCTCGAAGGCTTTCTGCTCGGTGATGCCAAACTTATCCGCTACAGCTCCAACGGTATTGCCGATGCTGTTCGCAGTAGCCTGGAACGCCTGGCCTGCGCCGTATGCCTGCTTAACTGCCTCGGCATAGTTATCGGTGGTGATTTCCAGAGTAGCCAGGCGGTCATTAAAGCCATCTACCGACGCATATCCGCCGGAGAATGCAGACAGAGCTTTATCACCGAAAGACAGTAGAGAACTTGATGCGTCACTGATGGCTTTCGGTATTTTGTTGATCGCCTCGTTGTACTCCAGGAGCGCCTGGTTACGCATCAGCGTTGCGACCTCAGCGTTGGTCTTCGCCAGGTACGCATATTTGTCTGACAGCGCGGCCACGCCATTGATAGAGACGTTGATAACCTTGTCCATCGCTTCGGCTGCATCTTTCAGCGCGTCCATGGCGTTCTTACCACCATTTAGCGATGTGATCAGCGTGCCAGCGATGATTGACCCAAGAGCAATGATTGCACCAATTACTGCGCCGCCCGGTCCGAATGCACCAGCGAGTTGTGAGCCTTGCTGGGAGAAGGCAACCAGGGCCGACTGCCCGCCCTGCACCTGCACAATGAAATCGTTCACCTGGTATCCAGCCTGCTGCATGCTGGATTTCCAGTTCTTGTTTCCTCCAGCCGCCACGTCAGTCGTGCGCTTCATATCGAAGAGCTTACCGGTTAGCTCGGCTATCTTCTGTTTATCCGCATCAGTGGCACTAGCACCGGCGCGGAGCTGGGCAGCAAGAATTGCAGCGCTGCGGGCACCATTGGTTTGCTGCTCGCTAAGTATGGCGATTTGATGAGATAGATCAGAAGTTATTCCGCTAATGCGATTGGCTTCGTTTGCTTGCTGAGCTAACTGCTTCGCTGCCTCTGCGGATGCCAATGACGCAGCCTTCTGAGCCTCCTTCATGTCAAAGAGAGAGCCAGCGAGCTGTGCAATTTTCGCCTTCTGGGCGTCAGATGCCCCTTCTCCAGCACTCAACTGAGCGGCAAGGATGGCCGCACTTCGAGATCCTGCCTGCATTTCTGTATTGAGAATTGATACTTCTTTCTCCAACCCGGATATTGATGATTCCGCGCGCTGCGTAGCGGCTGCTATTGATGCCGCCGACTTGGCTGCCTCATCGGATGAGGCTTTCATGTCATAAAATGCACCGGCCAGTTCCGCGATAGTTCGCTTTTCTTCCTCTGTGGCATTCGCTCCAGACCTTAGTTGTGATGCGAATACTGCGGCACTGCGGGCCCCATTAATTTGGGCCTCTTCAAGTATCGCAACTTGGTTGCCGAGAGCCTCAATAACCGCGTTGGCACGATTTAACTCGCCAGTCGCGCCTCCAGTACCAGTGCGAGCTTCTTCCATTGCGCGCGCAATACCGCTGACGCTAGTGTTCAGCTTGCGCAGCTGGTTATCCATGGAATTGGCATAACCGGCCAGTTCAGTAAAAGCGGACCCGGTTTGCGACGCGCTCTGGTCGAGGTTATCCATTCCCTTTCCGGACTTCTGGGCAGCAGAGTCCAGTTTGTCCAGAGCATCAATGGCCTGTTTCCCGCCCTGCAGCAGCGGCTCAATATTGGCGCTGACTTCATAAACGATGCTACCGGCGTTCTTCTCACCTGCCATGTCATTCTCCGGTTATTGCTTTGCTTTTGCCCTACGTGCGGCCTGTTTAGCCAGGTATTCGTCGGCGATGCTGTCGTACTCATCGCGAGTGAAGCCTTTCTGATCGGGATATTTCGCCGCCAGCAGCATCTGAAATTCGGTCATCGTTAACTGCGAGGCTTCGGCGCGGTTCATGCCAAAGTGGCTACGGGCCGCGCTGATGTAGTCGAAGGCCTTAAACTCTGTTGTTCGCTCGCCAGTCTCGTGGCGCTGCAACTGGCGAACCTTTGCCTTCCCGACGACGCCGTGCTGCATGAGGTGCTGCGCCAGCACGATGATATCGTTCTTCGGCATCTGGCCCGGGCGGAACACGACGCAGTGCCGCCACCCTTTCCACTCACCTATCATTGGCGTCAGGTCTTCCTCGCTGCACGCCTGAAGCACCAGCATGCACGTAGATAACAGTTTCTCAGCGGCGCGGTTGAAAGATGGATATAACCAGTCAGGAAAGCGCCCCAGCGTGCCGGCGCACACCTCAATGAGCTGAGCGACATCATTGCCGTGGATGGTGGCGTATGCCTGCACAATTTCTTCCGGAGTGCCGATCCTGGTCATGGCCTCGAATGAAGGTCGCAGCAGGTAATCCTTCCCACCTTCGCGGCTGTCGCTGATCGAGAGTTCGCCAATATCGGTTAAAGCGGTCATAGGCATTCCAGTAAACGGTCATTATCAAGGGCAGCACGCCGCCCTTTGGAATGTCCGTTAGGTAACGGTAACCGTATGCACAGCCACAAAGTTGCCGTCTTCGGTGTTGATGATGATCTGCGCGCTGCCGGTGGCGACACGCGTCACGGTAACGGTGTTGCCTGAGGCGGTTGCCGTTGCTTTGGTCGCATCGGTAGTCGCTACAGTGAAGTCTTTGTTGGTAGCGCCGGTTGGTGCGATGTTCACCGTGAAGGTGCTGGTACCGCCTGCCGTGCCGGTGCTGGTTGTCGGGGTCACCGTCACGCCAGTCACAGCAACCGCAGTGATTTCGTTCACTTC
>Ga0207655_1000854_pt1 | contig 32496 bp, 32 predicted proteins | sample KBSM44metaG_FD_184398 | JGI IMG/M metagenome (GOLD analysis project Ga0207655, IMG submission 184398) | Miscanthus rhizosphere microbial communities from Kellogg Biological Station, Michigan, USA - KBS M4-4 metaG (SPAdes) (version 2) | ecosystem: Host-associated > Plants > Roots > Rhizosphere >... | reverse complement strand
AACAACATCGCCACCAGGCAAAACCAGAGCGCCGTTGCCGCTGCCAGATAGATCCCGTAACCGGCCTGTACCGCCAGCGGCGTGTGCGGGTTGATCACCACGGTGAACAACGACAGGAAAAACAGCGTGGCTTTCGGGTTCAGGCCATTGGTCACGAACCCCGCAGTGAAAGCGCCCCGCGCGGTGCGCTCACCCGCTTCCTGGTGCAGGTCGTCAGCCGCAGGTTTGGCCGGTTGTGCGCGCAGGGCCTTGTAGCCGATGTACAGCAGGTACGCGGCAGCGGCCCATTTCAAGGCGTTGAATAGCACGATCGACTGAGACACGATCAGCCCGATCCCCAGCAGCGAATAACCGACGTGCAGGAAAATCGCCGAACCAACGCCCAGCGCCGTCCAGGTCCCGGCACGGCGACCGTGAGTCACGCTCTCCCGCACCACCACGGCGAAATCCGGGCCCGGGCTTGCAACAGCCAACAGGTGAATCAGCGCAACGGTCAAGAATTCTGTCCAGTACATGGGGGCTCCCTTTGGCCAAGCGTAACTGCTTGTTTCATCTGGTAGGCTCGGCAGATTACGCCCTCAGTTCAATGCACAAAAGGTACAGTTGATGACGAACTCTCGCCGCGCCGTTTTCCTTGACCATCCGTCCCTGGACCTCGGCGATCTCGACCTCAGCCCACTACGCGAGTGCTTCAGCGACTTGCAGCTGTTCGCCCAGACCACGCCTGCGCAGGTGATCGAACGCCTCAAAGGCGCCACTGTCGCCATCACCAATAAAATCCTGATTGATGCGGCGGCCATGGCGGCCAGCCCCGAGTTGAAGTTGATCCTGATCACCGCCACCGGCACCAACAATGTCGACCTTGCCGCAGCCCGCGCCCACGGCATCACTGTTTGCAATTGCCAGGGTTACGGCACGCCGTCGGTGGCTCAGCACACGATCATGTTGTTACTGAACCTGGCGACGCGCCTGGGCGACTATCAAAAAGCCGTCGCCGAAGGTCGCTGGCAACAGGCGAAACAGTTCTGCCTGCTGGATTACCCGATCGTCGAACTCGAAGGCAAAACCCTCGGTTTGCTCGGCCACGGTGAACTGGGCGGTGCCGTCGCGCGGCTGGCCGAAGCGTTCGGCATGCGCGTCTTGTTGGGGCAGATTCCGGGCCGCCCTGCCCGCCCGGACCGCTTGCCGCTGGACGAGCTGCTGCCGCAAATCGACGCCCTGACCCTGCATTGCCCGCTCAACGAACACACCCGACACTTCATCGGTGCCCGTGAACTGGCCTCGATGAAGCCCGGTGCTTTCGTGGTCAACACCGCGCGCGGCGGCTTGATCGACGAACACGCATTGGCCGACGCCCTGCGCAACGGCCACTTGGGCGGCGCGGCCACCGACGTGTTGAGTGTCGAACCACCGACCGCGGGCAATCCGCTGCTGGCCCAGGACATTCCACGGCTAATCGTCACCCCGCACAACGCCTGGGGCAGCCGCGAGGCGCGGCAGCGAATCGTTGGCCAGTTGACGGAAAACGCTCAGGCTTATTTCAGCGGTAAAGCGCTGCGGGTCGTCAGTTGATAAACTGCGGCACTTTTTTTCAAGGAGCAGAGTATGGATCCGCGCAGTGAAGTACTGCTTCGTCAGGCCGAGTTGTTCCAGGGTTCGGTGCTGCTGGCCGGTTTGCCCGCCGATGACTTGCTGGGTCGCTTGCCCGATGCCCACGGCTGGTGCTGGCACGCCGGCGATCAAGCAGCACTGGACGCCCGTTTCGCCGGGCGCAGCCATTTTGGCGTGAATGCGCCCGAGCGCGAATTCGACAGCGCCGTGGTGTTTCTGCCCAAGTCCAAGGACCTGACCGACTATATCCTCAACGCCCTAGCCTCTCGTCTGGCCGGTCGTGAGTTGTATCTGGTCGGCGAAAAACGCAGCGGCATCGAAGGCGCGGCCAAGCAGTTGAACCCCTTCGGCAAACCACGCAAGCTCGACAGCGCACGGCATTGCCAGCTCTGGCAGGTCACCGTGGCCAATGCGCCAGAAGCCAAGTCGCTGGAAAGCCTGGCCCAGACCTATGAACTGCCATTGGCCGAAGGGCCGTTGAAAGTCATCAGCCTGCCGGGTGTGTTCAGCCATGGCCGACTGGATCGCGGCAGCGCCCTGCTGCTGGAACATCTGGACAAACTGCCCAGCGGCCACCTGCTGGACTTCGGTTGCGGTGCAGGCGTGCTGGGGGCAGCGGTCAAGCGGCGTTACCCGCACAACCAGGTCACCCTGCTCGATGTCGACGCGTTTGCCGCCGCCAGCAGTCGCCTGACCCTGGCCGCCAACGGTCTGGAAGCGGAAGTGCTGACCGGTGACGGCATCGACGCAGCGCCCATGGGCTTGAGCGCGATTCTGAGTAATCCACCGTTCCATGTCGGCGTACACACCGATTACTTCGCCACAGAAAACTTGCTGCGAAAAGCAGCTAAACATCTGAAAAATGGCGGCGAACTGCGGTTGGTTGCCAACAGTTTCCTGAAGTATCAGCCGCTGATCGAAGAGCACTTGGGCGCGTGTGCGATCAAGGCTGAAGGACAGGGTTTTAGAATCTACCGGGCCAAGCGTGGCTGAAAACGCTTTTGTAAAAGAAGGCTTGCCCAATCGGATTTGCCTAGGCAGAATCCGCTCCGTCCTAGGGGAGTAGTCTCCCACGAGCGCCATGCTCGTCCGGCATACGTCAACATACTTGGTCCTCAGACCATGGCGTATGCGACCCACGCGTCCGCATCAGACGGATCGCAGGGTTTGACAAGACCTATGACACGAACACCTTACCCGGGGCGGGAAGGCTGTACGTGTCATAGCCGTGTCGACCCGCCCCTTAGGAAAACCCTGATGATGCTGGACTCTCTACTCGTTCCCACCGCAATCGTTGCCTTGGCCGAAATCGGCGACAAGACGCAACTGCTCGCACTCATTCTCGCCGCTCGCTTTCGCAAACCCTGGCCGATCATCGCCGGCATCGTCGCCGCGACCCTGGCCAACCACGCGGCGGCCGGTGCGGTAGGCGCCTGGTTCGGCAGTTTCTTCTCGAATGCGACGCTTCACTGGATCCTCGCCGCCAGCTTCGCCGCCACGGCGCTGTGGACACTGGTGCCGGACAAGATGGACGAAGACGAAGCCAGCACCGCCCGCAAGTTCGGACCGTTCCTGACCACGCTGATTGCGTTCTTCCTCGCGGAGATGGGCGACAAGACCCAGGTCGCGACCGTGATGCTCGCCGCGCAATACCCGGATCTGTGGCTGGTGATCCTCGGCACCACCGCCGGGATGTTGATTGCGAACGTTCCGGTGGTACTGGCGGGTAATTTTGCAGCGGAAAAACTGCCTCTGACTTTGATCCGTCGCCTGGCGGCGTCGGCGTTCTTCATCCTGGCGATTGTCGCGGTGTACAAGGCGATGCAGAGCAGTGGCTGGGTTTGACCCTGGATCTGGTGAGTAACAGATTGTGGCGAGGGGGCGTTCCGACAAGCCTCCTCGCCACAAGCCTCAGCACTTGATGATCAGGATTTCCTGGCTTTCTCGTACAACGGCATGACTTTCGGAATCGCCGCCTGCAACGACGCAATCCGACTGGCCGACGCCGGGTGAGTGCTCAAGAACTCTGGCGGTGCGCCTTCCGAGGCCTTGCTCATTTTGTTCCACAGGGTGATCGCAGAGTTCGGGTTGTAACCGGCGCGGGCGGCCAGTTCGAGGCCGATCAAGTCGGCTTCGTTTTCGTTCTCGCGACTGTTGGGCAAGGTCATGCCGTATTTGGCCACGGTGTCCGCCAGGGCCAGGCTGTCCTGCCCCAGACCGAGCAACGCACCGGCGCCCTGCTTGGCCATTTCGAGACCATAAGCCCTGGACATCGCTTCACGACTGTGCTCGCGCAAGGCGTGAGCGATTTCATGGCCAATGATGGCGGCGATTTCGTCGTCAGTGAGTTGCAGGGTGTCGATCAGCCCGCTGTAGAAAATGATCTTGCCGCCAGGCCCGCAGGAGGCATTCAGCTCATCGCTCTTGATCAGGTTCACTTCCCATTGCCACTGGGCCGAATCCGGACGAAACACCGGTGCCTGGGCAATCAGGCGATTGGAGATGGCTTGGACGCGCTTCGCATTGTTACTGGATTTATCCAGCACGCCTTTGGTGCTCGCCTCCCCGATGGTCTGTTGATAAGACTGGGCGTACATCTGGTTGACCTCGGAGGTCGACAACATACTGAACATGTATTGCGTGCGCTCAACGCCCACGGCGCCACCGCTGGTGGTGTTGACCGACTGACAACCGGCAAGCAGCAGACTTGCACTCAGTGCACACAAAACCAATGTCTTACTCATCAAGAAGCTCCCTGGAAACATGCCGCGTATCCTAGGTGGGGATTTGTATCGGCGCCAGATACAACGGACGTGTAGCACGTACATTTCAGACAAAGCCCCGATTACCGTAGGAAAAAATTCACACAACAGCGTCCACCGCGGCTGATCACGGCCAGCAATGATTCATTTACGACATCCAGCACTCTAAAACAGCCAATTCGTTACACCTGGCTCATGCCCCACCGCCCCAGTGCCGATACAGCTCTGCAGACGTCCTCTTGCGTGCGGAGCACCCATGAAATTCAAGTCGATCCAGTTTTCCGTTGCCGCCCTGGCCGGCGCCATTGTGCTCAGCGTTGTCGCAGCCCTGGTGCTGTACGCGCTGTTTTCCGGCGCCCGGACCCAAGACATGGTCCAGCAACGGACTCAGGCGCAGTTTGAGCAAGTCATCGAACAGCGCCTGACGTCGCTGGCACAAACCCAGGTCAGCCAGATCCAGCGCGAACTCGAAGCACCGCTGCTGATTGCCGGCGGTCTGGTGCGGGTCAACGCATTGATCGGCACACCAGGCGCCGACGGCCAGCCGCAACTGAGCCTTAGCCGCGAGCAACTGATCAGCCTGATCAAGGAAAACGTCGCCCGGAACCCGAAAATTCTCGGCACCTACATTGGGTGGGAAAAAAACGCCCTCGACCACAACGATGCGGCCTACGTCGACACCAAAGTAGTCGGCATCGACGCCAGTAACGGGCGCTTCCTGCCATGGTGGTTCCGTAATGAAGACGGCAGCCTGGGCCTGGACAAACTGGTCGACGTCGACGACCAGAAAACCTTGTCCACCGGTGTGCGCGCCAGCGAGTACTACCTGTGCTCCAAGGAAACCAAAAAATCCTGCGTGATCGATCCGGCGCCCTACAAGGTTGGCGACAAGATCGTCATGCTCGCCTCCTTCATTGAACCGATCATGCTCAACGGCGCGTTCCAGGGCATCGTCGGCGCCGACCTGTCGGTGAACTTCATCCAGGAAATGCTCCTGGGGGCGAATCAGAAACTGTACAGCGGCGCCGGGGAAATGGCCCTGATCGGCGGTAACGGCCGGATCGTCGCCTACACCAAAGACCCGAGCAAATTCGGCGAAAAGGTCAGCGACATCCTCGACAGCAAGCAGATTGCCAACATGGCCAATCTCAAGCGTGGCGAAGTGACTTACACCGTCGACAAGGCCCAGGGCCGGATCGAGTTGTACCTGCCCTTCGGCATCGGCCAGACCGACGCCCGCTGGACCTTGATGCTGCAACTGCCGCTGAACGCGGTGATGGCCGACCTGCAAAAACTTCAGAGTGACCTGGACGCACAGCGCAAGTCCGACACCTTTGGCATGGCCATGGTCGGCCTGCTGATCGCCGGCATTGGTTTGTTGGTGATCTGGCTGGTGGGCCACGGCATTGCCCGGCCGCTGAAGCAGATGGTGACCATGCTCGATGACATCGCCCAGGGCGAAGGCGACCTGACCCGCCGCCTGACCAGCGACCGCAGCGACGAACTGGGCTCGATCGCGAAGGGCTTCAACACCTTCCTGGCCAAGTTGCAGGCGATGATTACTCAAGTGGTGACTTCGGTGCAGAGCGTCAGCGACTCGTCGGAACATACCGCCGACATTGCCATTCGCACCAACATCGGTGTGCACAAACAAATGGCCGAGATCGATCAGGTCGCCACCGCCGTACACGAAATGACCGCCACCGCCCAGGACGTGGCGCGCAACGCCACCCAGGCCGCGCAAGCTGCCAGCCATGCAGATCAGGCGGCGGCGCAAGGCATGCAAATCGTCCGGGATACGTCGAATTCGATTGGTGTGTTGGCCATCGAAATCGGCAAAGCCGTCGGCGTGGTGCAGACCCTGGCCAAGGACAGCGAAAACATCAACGCGATCCTGACGGCCATTCGCGGCATCGCCGAGCAGACCAACCTGCTCGCCTTGAACGCGGCCATCGAAGCCGCGCGGGCCGGTGAACAGGGTCGGGGTTTTGCGGTGGTGGCCGATGAAGTACGCAACCTGGCGCAGAAAACCCAGAAGGCCACGGAAGAAATCCAGACCATGATCCAGCAACTGCAACAAGGCACCCGCGATGTGGTGCGGGTCATGGAAGACAGTCAGAACCGCACCGACGAAAGCGTGCAGCACGCGGCGAAAGCGGCCCAAGCGCTGGAGACCATTACGCAAGCGGTGTCGGTGATCAACGACATGAACACCCAGATCGCCAGCGCCGCCGAGGAACAGAGCGCGGTGGCCGACGACATCAACCGCAACGTGATCAACATCGGGCAAGTAGCCAATGAAGTGGCTGGTGGCGCGGATGAATCGAGCGCAGCGAGTGCGGATTTGACCAAGTTGGCGGAACAGCAGCGCCGGTTGATCAATCAGTTCAAGGTTTAGGGTTCAATGACGCGGAGCGTCCATGGCTGCATTCCCACGCGGAGCGTGGGAACGATCATTACGCGCTCAGCCCGGGGTCAAACACTCCGGCCCATTGAGCTTCGGATCATTCACCATGTTCGCCAGCACCCGCTCGCGCAGCGCCGCGGGTTCGCTGGCCAGCAGCGCCTGCAAGGCATGTAGCGGGGTTTCAGGATTGAGCCAGGCTTCCTGCCCCGCCGCATCGAGAATCAACGGCCGACGCTGACTCGAAGCAGGTTGGGTGATCACCGCCGTACTCAGCCATACCTGCTCCTGCACTGGATACGCTTCCCAGATCGCCGCGAAGTAAAGCGTCGAGCCCTCCCCCGGAGTCAGCCAGTATGGACGTTTGCGCGTAGTACCGCGCCACTCGTAAAAACCATTGGCCGGCAGCAGACAACGGCGCAGGCGCAAGGCTTCGCGAAACATCGGCTGTTCGGCAACGGTTTCGGCACGGGCATGGGCCGGCGTGCGGGACAGGTCGGTCAGCCACGGCGGCGTCAGGCCCCAGCGGGCGCGGGCCAACTCACGCTGCCCGTCTGCACCGGCACGCAGCATCAACACCGAATCGTTGGGAGAAATATTCCACTGGGCCTGCTGATCGGCGGGAAATCCGGGCAGGGCTGCGAAGGCGGGGTTCCAGCGAAACAGGGCATAACGTCCACACATGGGGCAATACGACTCTTGATCAAACGAACGTCAGCCTAACAGACCAGCGTGCCGGGAAAGCTGTCCGGTTCATCGCCGGACAGCGGCAGCGCGGCATTGTACGCGGCGATCAGTTCCCGCGCGTATTGCGCCTGGTCGTTATCGACCGATACACCCAGCAGGCCGAATATCGGCAATTCCCCGGTACCGCCGATCAAATCCCGGCCCACCAGATGCGCCTCGATGCCTTCACTGGCCAGCATGCTTAGCAGCAATTCGCCTTCCATCAGGTTTTCCGGCTCGTAGATACGCTGCATGGGTGAACCCCTTCATTCGTTTTCGCTGTAGACGTCGAGGTGCCACTCCTCGCCGTGAACCTGCAAGACAAAGGTAATGGGACGACAACACACCGGACAATCCTCGATATAGGTCTGATCACCGCCAGACAAATCCAGAACAGCCTCGACTTCTTCACCGCAATACGGACATTCATACTGCGCAGTTTCCAGCATCGCGGTCTCCCAGGTGACTTGTGCGTATAATCGCCGGTCTATTTACAGGGCTATTTTTGTCTGACTACCTTTCAGACCGTGCCCCGTTGGTTTTCGATCAATACCTTTACTTACCCTAGCCGTTTCTAACAAGAGAGCATGATGGGCGAATTCGATGCCATCCGACCTTACGACGACAGCGAAGTCCCAGCAGTGCTGGCACGTCTGCTCGGCGACAAGGCGTTTCTAGATATCCTCACCCACTTCCGCTTCCCGCGCTTTGCCGGTGCCTTCGGCTGGATGCTCAAACCTCTTATAGCGCATCGGCTACGCCGTGAGTTCGCCGACGTCACGTCAGTGGCCACGTTGCAGGACAAAGTCGAGTTTTACGTCGACCACACCATCGAGCGCGCCACGGACGGGGTGACCTACACCGGCGTGGAGCAATTCAAGTCCGGCAGTGCCTACCTGTTCATCGCCAACCACCGCGACATCGTGATGGACCCTGCCTTCGTCAACTACGCCGTGTACCACGCCGGCCTGCCGACCCCACGCATTGCCATTGGCGATAACCTGCTGCAGAAGCCTTTTGTCAGCGACCTGATGCGCCTGAACAAGAGCTTCATCGTGCACCGTTCGATCACCGGTCGTCGCGAGAAAATGGCGGCGTATCAATTGTTGTCGGCCTACATCAACCACTCGATCCGCAACGATTGCGCCTCGATCTGGATCGCTCAGGCTGAAGGCCGGGCCAAGGACGGCGACGACCGCACCGAGTCGGCGATCCTCAAGATGTTCCACATGAGCCGCAAGGACGAGCCGTTCGGCGAAGTCATCCGTTCGCTGAACCTCACCCCGGTGTCGATCAGCTACGAGTACGACCCCTGCGACCAGGCCAAGGCCCGCGAGCTGTACATTCGCGCCACCACCGGCACCTACACCAAGGCACCGGGCGAGGATGACGCGAGCATCGCCAAGGGCATCACCGGTTACAAAGGCCGGGTCCACGTGAACTTCGCCGCGCCGATCACCGAACTGTTCGAAGACACCAAGCAATTGGCGATCGAAATGGACAAGCAGATTCTGGGCGGTTACCGGTTATTCCCGGTGCATTACCTGGCGTATGCGCAGTGGAAAGACGCCGACCCGCAATTGCAGGTGCCGAAAGCGGCCGAGCTGTTTGCGGCAGATGAACTGGCCAAGGCTCAGGAAGAATGGCAGCGTCGACTGGAAGCTTGCCCCGAGGAACATCGTCCGTTCCTGGTGCTGCAATATGCGATGCCGGTGCGTAATCAGTATCGGGTCAAGGCCGGGCTACCGTTGTAGGGTAATGGCTGGATACGACAACGGCGCCTTCGGGCGCCGTTTTTGTTTGTCTTGGTGCAGTAGGTCAGTCAGACACTGTAACTGTGTCAGAACTTCAGACGCGAGTACTGACCCACGACACCAGCAGCGCCATCCCAAGGCAGGCAAAACCGAAGCGATAGAAAAACCGGTTCATGCGCAAGGTCGCCCAATCGAGCGTCGGCTCTTCGCTGGGTCGGCTCTGGCGCTGGGCTTCGATACTGGCCATCGCGCGCTGTTCACGACGGCGGGTGGCGTGCAGCAACCAGCCGCCCGGGCAGGCGAACAGCAAGGCCAGCAGGTTGATCAGTTTGGCGGGATGAGCGGTAAAGAGCGAAATCAATTGCAGCGACATCACAAACCTCAGGCAAACCGGTGTAACAGACGCCGGGACCGACGACCACGGCGCGGATTCTACCGAAAGCGCTCCGGCCTGCCCCCCCTTTCCGACAAATAACGAAACCATTTAGCCGATTATTGTCCTGTGTCACGGCGCCGTCATCTGAATCCGCCAGTCTGTCGCCCTTCGAAACCGACACGGACCGCGTCATGCTCCACGCCGAAAACCAGGATCGTCTTTACCTCATTGCCCAAAGCGACGAACAACAAACCTTAGTCGGCAGCCTCGCCTTCAATGTACAGGACCGGCATTGGCTGGTGTATTGCGCGTTGGGCGGGCATCAACATGCGGATTTGCCGGAGACGGATTTGCTGACCGGGGTGAGTGTTCTGGACTTCTATTCGCAAGCGGCTTGATTTCCCTTGCTGGAGCGGCAGGCACAAAAAAACCCGGCGCCATCGCTGGCACCGGGTTCTTTAAACAAACTGCAAACCGTTACTCGCCAAGCACCTGACCAATCGTCGGGTCCTTGAACAAGCGGGTCAACGCATCACTCAGCACATCACTGACCAGCTTGGTATTGGTTTCCTGATTCGGCGCCATGCCAAAACGCTGATCCAGCGACGCGCCGTAGCGACCGCTGTAACGACGGTTGGCATTCTGCACATCGGAACGGAACGTCGCGCCAATTGTAGCTTCAGTCACATACAAACCTTCTTTGGGCGACTGATACTTCAGCTCGGCCAGGGTCACCGTCAATTGCGGCGCATTCAGCGCATTGGCCGTCGGCGTGAAGCCCAGCAACCGCACGGCCGCCTCAGCTTGAGCCTGCAGCTTCGGCAGAATCTGCGCGCCCTGCACCGTGATCGCACTGGTCTCCGGGTACAAACCGCCACGGGTCCCCAGGGTTGGCGATGGACGACCGTCCACCACACGCACCACCACCGGCTGACCATGGCCGACCGGCGCCAGCTGAGCCGTCAGCTTGGGTTCCGGGCTCAGTTGTTGCGGGCTGTGGGCGCAGCCGACGAGGGTCAAACTGGTCACAGTGATCAAACCGAACAACAGGCGTTGCAACATGCTCTTCTCTCCAGAATCAGGCAACTAACGATGCCCGCAGTATAGCGGTGCGCCACTGCGGCGAACTAGCTTCGCGCAACGATTACTGAAATCTCTGACAAACCCGGCGCAGCGCGGTTCCTGTCACACCTTTGTCACCGCCCGCTGGCAACCTTTATGGCAGTCACCCCCAAAAGGTACGTTGCCATGCGTTTTCTCGTCTCCCTGTTCGCGCCACGCCCGCTGCACCGCAGTTTCGCCCTGCTCGATCACAATGGCCACTGCCAGGCCTTCAAGCAATGCAGCCTCCAGCCCATGGGCGATGGTTGGGTCGAAATCGAAGAAATTCGCCTCAACTGGCTGCACCAGCCTCTGCCCGCCAGTGCCCGTGTCAGCCAGCACCAGCCACGTGCACGCGCGCAGCAACTGCTGACCACCTGACCCCACGCCTAATAAAAGTCATTAAACACGACCATTTCCCTGCGTTTCTTAGATACAATCTCCCCCCGATTATAAGGACGTCTCCTGATCGGGCCTCGCAGCATCGTTCAATGCCTCGGTATTGACACCCCGCACCGCCCACAGAGAGCCGCCCACACAGATCGAGTGAAGCTGGCGCGCTTGCTGTTTCTCAAGCAAAACCCCCACTTTTCGCGAATCTGCAGAGCTGTCATTACGCTCGGTCACTGAGCTGTTTGCCCGTTTTTGCTGCCCATGCACCCCATGGCGGCAATCCATCCGGGCACGGTGCCAGGCTGGGACAGCCCTTTTTTGAGGTTCACGTCTTCAAAAGAGCGTGAAAAAAACGGGTTTTCACAACTTCACAAGAGTGTGGCGAGCAAATGAATAGTTTTGCGTCTGAAAATGCACCATTAGCGTCTACAACAGCCCAACGACACAGGACCGAGTACTCCTCGAACACCGGAGCCTGAAGCCTGTCCGCTACGGATTTGGTTGCACAAACGGATGTCTCGACCATAAGTCGAATTGCCAGCCGCGTGCCGAAATGAGTTCATGTGACTCTTGAAGCCAGGCCGCATGCATCCGTCGAAGTTGCGAAAAATTGCGAAGATTCGGACATGGCGATCCTGGCCATGGGTACCTGGGGCATCACTGACACGCCCCGGAACGCCTGGCAGCTATGCCGACAATTTGGTGCTGCAGATTTTGGAGACGCGTTAAATGGCGCATAACGAAGCAGTCGACGTAGTACTGGTTGGGGCCGGCATCATGAGTGCCACCCTCGCTGTACTGCTTAAAGAGCTCGACCCCGCGATCAAGCTGGAAGTCGTCGAGCTGATGGATTCCGGTGCCGCGGAGAGTTCCAATCCGTGGAACAACGCCGGTACCGGTCACGCCGGGCTGTGTGAGCTGAACTACACGCCGCAGGCCGCTGACGGCACCGTCGACATCAAGAAAGCCGTGCACATCAACACCCAGTTCGAGGTGTCGAAGCAGTTCTGGTCCTACCTGACCAAGAAAGGCACCTTCGGTTCGTGCAAATCGTTCATCAGCCCGGTGCCGCACCTGAGCTTCGTGCAGGGTGAGAATGGCGTGTCCTTCCTCAAGGAACGCTTCAAGACCCTGAGCAAGCACCATGCCTTCTCGGACATGGAATACACCGAAGACAAAGCCAAGATGGCCGAGTGGATGCCGCTGATGATGCCGGGCCGTCCGGCTGACGAGGTCCTCGCCGCCACCCGCGTGATGAACGGCACCGACGTCAACTTCGGCGCCCTGACCAACCAACTGCTCAAGCACCTGACCAGCGCGCCCGATGCCCAGGTCAAGTACTGCAAGCGCGTCACCGGCCTGAAGCGTAACAACGGCGGCTGGACCGTCAGCATCAAGGACGTCAACAGCGGCAATACCCGCGAAGTCGACGCCAAATTCGTCTTCCTTGGCGCCGGCGGCGCGGCACTGCCGCTGCTGCAAGCGTCGGGCATCGAAGAAAGCAAAGGCTTCGGCGGCTTCCCGATCAGCGGCCAGTGGCTGCGTTGCGACAACCCGGAAGTGGTCAAGCACCACCAGGCCAAGGTCTACAGCCAGGCCGCGGTCGGTTCGCCACCAATGTCCGTGCCGCACCTGGACACCCGTGTGGTCGATGGCAAAAAGTCCCTGCTGTTCGGACCTTATGCCGGTTTCACCACCAAGTTCCTCAAGCACGGTTCGTTCATGGACCTGCCGATGTCGGTCCGCGCCGGCAACATCGGTCCAATGCTGGCCGTGGCCAAAAACAACATGGACCTGACCAAGTATCTGGTCAGCGAAGTGATGCAGTCGATGGAGCAGCGCCTGGAATCCCTGCGTCGCTTCTACCCTGAAGCGAAAGCCGAAGACTGGCGCCTGGAAGTGGCCGGCCAACGGGTGCAGATCATCAAGAAAGACCCGAAGAAAGGCGGCGTTCTGCAGTTCGGTACCGAACTGGTCGCGGCCAAGGACGGTTCCCTTGCCGCTCTGCTCGGCGCCTCGCCAGGCGCCTCGGTGACCGTGTCGATCATGCTGGAATTGATCGAGAAATGCTTCCCGAACAAGGCCAAGGGCGAGTGGGCTGCCAAACTGGCGGAAATCTTCCCGGCTCGGGAGAAAGTCCTGGAAACCGACGCTGCGCTGTATCGCAAGATCAATGCGCAGAACAACGTCGCACTGGAACTGGTTGAAGCAAGCAGCGAAACCCAAAGCTACGCTTGATTCAGCCGCATAAAAAACGCCCCGTCCTCATTGAGGGCGGGGCGTTTTTTTGTGTGCGGTGAAACAATCTTGTGGCGAGGGTGCTTGCTCCCGCTTGACCGGGCTGGCGCACCAGTGCGCAGCGCTCACAAAATCTCCGCCATTCGCAGCATTTTGGGGCCGCTTCGCAGCCCAACGGGAGCAAGCTCCCTCGCCACAAAATTCCAGTGTGCCTGACGTTAACCGCGAGCCTTGTCGATCAACTCGATGTACTCGGCCGCGTTACGTTGATCCTGAATCAGGGCCACGAAGTCATTGCCGTGCTCATCCTTGCCGTCCAGATCGTAGCCGGCTTCGACAAAGAACGTCAGAAAACGCTCGAAGTCATCGATGCGCAGACCGCGGTAGGCCTTGATCAGTTTGTGCAGCGACGGTGAAGTGGCGTCGACCGGCTCAAAATCGAGGAACAGTTTGATCTGCGCATCGCCGATCTCGTCACCAATCACTTGCTTCTTATCTTTACGCATTGCCGACTCCAGCTCGCAGACATTTCACAGGGCGGGCAGTTTACCCCTGCCTTGATGCCGGGCTCAACGCGGACGAACGCTGCCGGTGTGCAGATCGGCCCAGATATGGCCGTTGGCGTAACTCAGAAACTGGCAATACACCGTGTCGTTGCGCAGCAAGTCGATCACTACCCGGTACTGGGCCAACGGGTAATAGAGCGTTAGCGTTTTGCTTTTGTTGTCGTAGATCGGCTTTTTCAGGCTTTTGCTTTCGCCATCGAAGTTGACCAGCACCTGGCTGATGGTCGCACCCTTGTTCAAGGGTTTGCCCTTGAGGCGGATCAGCAAGGGTGAGGTGACCGGGATCGGTTGTTGGTTGGACTGACGTTGGCTGCCGAGGACCACCGAATACTCGGTGACCTGCAACAGTTGTTGCTGCTCGGGTTCCGCTTCACGCAGAGTCAAGTCGTCCGGGGGCAAAAACTGCACATGCATCGGTGCCGGAGCGGCGGCCAGGGGTAGGCTGAAGACCAACATCAGGGCGGCGCAGCTGCGGATCAAAAGACTCATGACAGGCTCCTGGGACGAGGCCGAGCACTCTAGCATGATGATCAATCGGGCGAATAACCGATCCAGATCAATACTCTCGAAGACAAGGCTGGGCATACTGAAAGAGCCTTCAGCCCTATTTCGACGGCGTGCCGTCTACTGTGGAGTCCCTATGCCATTCTCCATCCCCCCGTTATTCGCCGCCTGGCGTCAAACTCTGCGTGCAGGTTATAGCCTCAGACGCTTGCGCGGCGACATCAGCGCCGGGGTGACAGTAGGGATTATCGCCATTCCCCTGGCCATGGCCCTGGCGATTGCGGTGGGAGTAGCGCCCCAGCAAGGTTTATATACGGTGCTGATCGCGGCCCCCCTGATCGCCCTGACGGGAGGCTCGCGCTTCAATGTCAGCGGGCCGACAGCCGCGTTCGTGGTGATACTGCTGCCGATCACCCAACAATATGGCCTGGGTGGCCTGCTGCTTTGCACCATGCTTGCCGGGGCCATCCTGATTGCCTTGGGGCTGATTCGGGCCGGGCGGCTGATTCAGTACATTCCTTATCCGGTGACCCTGGGCTTTACCGCCGGGATCGGCATTGTCATCGCCACACTCCAACTAAAGGATTTGCTGGGCCTGAGTACCACCGGGCATGCCGAACATTACATCGAGCAATTAGGTGCGCTGCTCCAGGCATTGCCCAGCGCCCGCCTGGGGGACGGAATCATCGGTGTCATGTGCCTGGCGGTTCTAATCGTCTGGCCGCGGTTTGTGCCAAGGGTTCCGGGGCATCTGGTGGCGCTGGCCATCGGCGCAATGTTGGGGCTGGCGCTGGAAAGCGGCGGGTTACCGATTGCGACGCTGGGCGAGCGCTTCAACTATATCGTCGATGGTGTCAGCCACCCCGGCATTCCGCCGTTTCTGCCGAGCTTCGACTGGCCGTGGAATCTGCCAGGGCCCAATGGTCAGCCGCTGCATCTGTCTTACGACCTGATCCGCCAATTAATGGCACCAGCGTTCGCCATTGCCATGCTCGGCGCCATCGAATCGTTGTTGTGTGCGGTGGTGGCCGATGGCATGACGGGCAGCAAACATGACCCCAACGCCGAACTCCTGGGTCAAGGCATTGGTAACCTGGTCGCACCGTTGTTCGGCGGCATTACCGCCACCGCGGCGATCGCCCGCAGCGCCACCAACGTGCGCAGCGGGGCGTTTTCGCCATTGGCGGCAATTATCCACAGCGCGGTGGTGCTGCTGGCGATACTCGTCCTCGCCCCGCTGTTCAGCTACTTGCCGATGGCCGCGCTGGCGGCGCTGCTCGTGATGGTGGCGTGGAACATGAGCGAGGCCCGGCATGTCGTGCACACCCTGCGCATTGCACCACGCAGCGATGTATTGGTCTTGCTGACCTGCCTGAGCCTGACAGTGCTGTTCGACATGGTGCTGGCCGTTGCCGTTGGGCTGTTGCTGGCCGCCGGGTTGTTCGTCAAGCGCATGAGCGACCTCACGGACACCGCCGAACTGCCTCGAGAGTTCCATCAAGCCTTACAGGATTTGCCGGAGCATGTTCGTTGCTATGCGATACGCGGACCGTTGTTTTTCGGTGCAGCGGAAAAGGCCCTGGGCGTGCTGCGCAAATTCAGCCCGGAGGTCAAAGTGGTGATTGTCGAGATGAGTGCCGTGTCCATGCTGGACATGACGGCGTTGGCAGCCTTCGACAATATCCTCAGGGATTATCGCACCGACGGCATCGGCCTGATTCTGGTCGGGACGGCTGCGCGCGTGCGCCTGAAACTCAGGCGCGCGGGCATCCATCGGGAACAGCGTCAATTGGCTTACGTGAACAACCTGGAACAGGCTCGACGCAAAAGCGAACGCTGGCTCGTCGGGCAGGACTGAGCGCGCGGTTCAAGCGAACTGCGCACGCATTCGGATGGGAGATCTGCCTTCAAGCATCAACGTGTCTGGCGGCTAAAACCACCCCCAGACAGTCAACCTGCTTACAGGCCTTTAACGGCAAAAATTCCGTTCGCGTTACGCCAGTAGCCTTTGTAGTCCATGCCATAACCGAAGATGTAACGGTCAATGCACGGCAGGCCGACGAAATCGGCTTTCAGGTCCGGGCGAGCCTTGCGGTCGTGGTCCTTGTCGATCAGCACGGCGGTGTGCACTTTGCGGGCGCCGGCATGTTTGCAGAAATCGATGATCGCGCCCAGGGTGTGACCTTCATCGAGGATGTCGTCGATGATCAGCACGTCACGGTCGATGAACGAAACTTCCGGCTTGGCTTTCCAGAACAGCTCGCCGCCGCTGGTTTCGTTGCGATAGCGGGTAGCGTGCAGGTAGGACGCTTCCAGCGGGAATTGCAGATGGGTGAGCAGCTTGCCGGCGAAAATCAGGCCGCCGTTCATCACACAGAACACCACCGGATTGCTTTCAGCCAGTTGTTCGTTGATATGTGCACCGACGCGGGCGATGGCCGCCTCGACTTCAGCTTCGGTGTACAGGCAGTCAGCCTCTCGCATGATTTGACGGATATGCTCGAGATCAGCGGACATGGCGCTCTCCAAGGGGTTTGAGGGGGAGGGACGGATTCGGAAAAGCGGGCAAAGGTACGCATCCCGCACGGCCAGATCAAGCGTTTGTGGACTAACGTACTGTATGTCTATAGGACAACACCCTCGGATAGATTAATCTAGGCCGGTTTTTTTGCCCGCCGCCGGAGCCTTTCCCCATGCCCATCCGTGAGATCCGCCATCCGCTGATCCGTCATAAACTTGGCCTTATGCGCCGCGCCGACATCAGCACGAAGAATTTCCGTGAGCTCGCTCAAGAAGTCGGCGCCCTGCTGACCTATGAAGCCACCAAAGACCTGCCGCTGGAAAGCTACGACATCGAAGGCTGGTGCGGCACGGTGTCGGTGGAGAAAATCGCCGGCAAGAAAATTACCGTGGTGCCGATCCTGCGTGCCGGTATCGGCATGCTCGAAGGCGTGCTGAGCCTGATCCCGGGCGCCAAAGTCAGCGCCGTGGGCGTGGCCCGTAACGAGGAAACCCTCGAAGCCCACACCTACCTGGAAAAACTGGTGCCGGAAATCGACGAGCGCCTGGCGATGATCATCGACCCGATGCTCGCCACTGGCGGCTCGATGGTCGCCACCATCGATTTGCTGAAGAAGGCCGGCTGCAAGGACATCCGCGCGATGGTCCTGGTGGCCGCTCCCGAAGGTATCGCCGCTGTGGAGAAGGCTCACCCGGACGTGACCATCTACACCGCTTCCATTGACCAGAAACTGAACGAACACGGTTACATCATCCCAGGCTTGGGCGATGCCGGTGACAAGATCTTCGGCACCAAGCAGAAGGACGCGTGACCATGCAGCAAGAGTTCAACGATCCGCTCTGGCGCACGGTATTGTCCGGCGCGCAGATGCTGTTCGTGGCCTTCGGCGCCCTGGTGTTGATGCCGCTGATTACCGGCCTCGACCCGAACGTGGCGCTGTTCACCGCAGGTTTAGGGACGATCCTGTTCCAGATCGTCACCGGGCGTCAGGTGCCGGTATTCCTGGCGTCGAGCTTCGCCTTCATCACCCCGATCATTCTCGCCAAGGGTCAGTTCGGCCTGGCGGCGACCATGGGCGGCGTGATGGCGGCCGGTTTCGTCTACACCTTCCTCGGCCTTGCGGTGAAGATCAAAGGCACCGGGTTTATCGACCGTTTGCTGCCTCCGGTGGTGATTGGCCCGGTGATCATCTCCATCGGCCTGGCCATGGCGCCGATTGCCGCCAACATGGCGATGGGCAAGGCGGGCGACGGCACTGAGCTGATTCATTACCAGACGGCGATGATGATTTCGATGCCCGCGCTGTTGACCACCCTGATCGTCGCGGTGTTCGGCAGAGGTATTTTCCGCCTGGTGCCGATTATCTCCGGTGTGCTGGTAGGTTTTGCCATGGCGTTTTATTTCGGCGTGGTCGATACCGCGAAGATTGCCGTGGCACCGTGGTTCGCGATTCCACATTTCACCGCGCCGGAATTCAACTGGCAGGCGATTCTGTTCATCGTTCCGGTGGCCCTGGCCCCGGCCATCGAGCACATCGGTGGCGTGATTGCCGTGGGTAGCGTGACCGGTCGCGACTACCTGAAAAAGCCCGGCCTGCACCGCACCCTGCTCGGTGACGGCATTGCCACCACCGCGGCCGGTCTGTTCGGCGGCCCACCCAACACCACTTACGCCGAAGTGACTGGCGCGGTGATGCTGACCAAGAACTACAACCCGAAAATCATGACCTGGGCGGCGATCTTCGCAATCAGCCTGGCGTTCATCGGCAAATTCGGCGCGCTGCTGCAAAGCATCCCGGTGCCGGTGATGGGCGGGATTCTCTGCCTGTTGTTCGGTTCGATTGCCGCGGTGGGCATGAACACCATGATCCGCCACAAGATCGACCTGGGCGAAGCACGCAACCTGGTGATTGTCTCGGTGACGCTGGTGTTCGGGATTGGCGGCATGCTGGTCGGCACCGGTACCGGCCAGAACGATTTCGGCCTCAAAGGCATCGCGCTGTGCGCGGTGGTGGCGATTGCACTGAACCTGTTGCTGCCGGGCAATGACAGCTGGAAGCACAAGAAGGCGGATGAGCCGCTGTTGTAAGCAGGCGACTCAATCCCCTGTGGCGAGGGAGCTTGCTCCCGCTTGACCGGGCTGGCGCACCAGTGCGCAGCACTCACAAAATCTTCATTGACTGCAAAGATTTTGGGGCCGCTTCGCGACCCGGCGGGAGCAGGCTCCCTCGCCACAACCAGCCAGCCGTCACTTCAATGTACGTTCCTATAAAGCCAATGGCGCCCTTTCGCACATGGCACTCAACGCCTTGACCCACAGCGGCTCATCGTTGAGGCAAGGCACCAGCACCAACTCCTCCCCTCCCGCCTCGCGGAATTGCTCCTTCCCACGATCACCGATTTCCTCCAGCGTCTCGATGCAATCGGCAACGAACGCCGGGCACATCACCAGGACTTTCTTCACGCCGCTTTTGGCCAACTCGTCGAGGCGAGCTTCAGTGTAGGGTTCTATCCACTTGGCCCGGCCCAGACGCGACTGAAACGATACGGACCACTTGCCGTCCGGTATGCCCACACGTTTGGCAAACTCTGCGGCCGTGCGCAGGCACTGACCGCGGTAACAGGTCGCGACCACTTCCGGTGGCGCACCGGCGCAGCAATCGCCGCCACCCTCGAAGCTGTGCCCCGGATTAAGCTTTTTCAGGTGACGTTCCGGCAAACCGTGGAAGCTCAGCAGCAGATGATCGAAATCCTGTTGCAGATAAGGCCTGACACTGGCCACCAACGCATCGAGGTATTCCGGCTGATCGTAAAACGGCTGAAGAACCGAGAACTGCACGTCGAGCTTTTTATCGCGCACCACGCGCTTGGCTTCTTCGATCACCGTGGTCACAGTGCTGTCGGCGAATTGCGGATAGAGCGGTGCCAGGGTCACTTTCTTATGCCCCTGGGCAGCCAGCCGCACCAGCGCGGACTCAATGGACGGCTCGCCGTACCGCATCGCCAGCTCAACAGGCCCGTGAGTCCACTGCCGAGTCATGGCCTGTTGCAGGCGACGGCTGAGCACCACCAGCGGCGAGCCCTCCTCCCACCAGATCGACGCGTAAGCGTGAGCCGATTGTTCCGGGCGCTTGATCAGAATCAGCGACACCAGCAAACGCCGCACCGGCCAAGGCAGGTCGATCACATACGGGTCCATCAGAAATTGATTGAGGTAACTGCGCACATCCGCCACCGAGGTGGAGGCAGGTGAACCCAGGTTGACCAGAAGCAATGCGTGATCGGTCATGCAACGTCCTATTTCAGAGGCGGCCGGACAGATCGTCCAATGCCGCGCGCAAATCAGTGAACCGGAAAGTGAAACCCGCTTCCAGCAAGCGAGCCGGCATCGCCTTCTGCCCCCCCAGCAACAACAATGACAACTCGCCCAGTCCGACCTTCAAGACGAGAGTCGGCATCGGCATGAACGCGGGACGATGCAACACGTCACCCAACGTTTTGGCGAATTCGCGATTGCGCACCGGTTTGGGCGCGCAGGCATTATAGGGACCGCTGGCCCCATTGCGATGCAGAAGAAAATCAATCAGGGCGATTTGATCTTCGATATGAATCCACGACATCCACTGCCGACCGCTGCCGATCGGCCCGCCCAGCCCCAGTTTGAACGGCAACAACAGCCGCGACAAAAAGCCGCCCTCGGCGGACAACACCAACCCGGTGCGGATGAGAACCACGCGAATGCCCAAGGCGTCGGCACGTTGCGCGGTTTCTTCCCAGGCGATGCACAACTGGCTGGCGAAATCATCGATGACCGGTGGCGATTGCTCGGTCAACTCCCGCTCGCCGCCGTCGCCGTACCAACCAATCGCTGAGCCGGAGATCAGCACCTGCGGTTTCTGCTCACGACTTTCGAGCCAGGCCAACAGGGTTTCGGTCAGGGTGATCCGGCTGCTCCACAACAGCGCTTTGCGTTTGTGGGTCCAGAGCCGATCGGCGATCGGCGCCCCCGCAAGGTTGACAATTGCATCCACCGGTTCTGGCCCAAAATCCTCAAGCCGTGCGATTCCCCGTACCTGAGTGCCGCAGATTTTGGCGACTTTAGCGGGCGTACGACTCCAGACCGTGAGGTGATGTCCCTGACTCAACCAGTGTCGGCAGAGCTGACGTCCTATCAAACCAGTACCGCCGGTCAGCAATATGTGCATGACATCTTCCTCGCGTGGCGTTTTACCCAGATCACTAGTCTATTTTTATATGCAGGGATCTTTGGTATCGGGCAGGTTCTGTGTTTAACAATAGGCCAAGCTCTCAGAACGAGAACGCTAAAAGTTATACCAAAAAACAATATTGTACAGGTTTGAACCACGGCGTAGTCTGTACAGAAAGGCAAACGAGGCCCCTATGACTGTACCTATCGCAATCATCGGCACCGGCATCGCCGGACTCTCAGCCGCCCAGGCTCTTACGGAGGCCGGGCATGTCGTTCATCTGTTCGATAAAAGCCGCGGCAGTGGCGGACGCATGTCAAGCAAGCGCAGCGATGCGGGTGCTCTGGACATGGGCGCGCAATATTTCACTGCCCGCGACCGTCGCTTCGTTACCGAAGTCCAGCGCTGGCAAGCCAACGGTTGGGTCGCCGTGTGGACACCGCAGCTCTATACCTACCACGGCGGCCAACTCAGCCCCTCGCCGGACGAACAGACACGCTGGGTCGGCACGCCGCGCATGAGCGCCATCACCCGTGCCCTGCTCGGTGACCTGGAAGTGCAGTTCAGTTGCCGGATCACCGAGGTCTATCGCGGTGAAGAGCACTGGCATCTGCAAGACGCCGAAGGCTTCACCCACGGGCCGTTCAGTCATGTGGTGATTGCCACGCCAGCCCCTCAGGCGACCGCGCTGCTGCCCTCCGCGCCGAAACTCGCCGGGGCCGCCGCCGGGGTAAAAATGGAGCCGACCTGGGCGGTCGCCCTGGCTTTCGACACACCATTGGATACCCCGATCGAAGGCTGCTTCGTGCAGGACAGCCCCCTCGACTGGCTGGCGCGCAACCGTAGCAAACCGGGACGCGACAACACCCTCGACACGTGGGTGCTGCACGCCACCAGCGCCTGGAGCCGGCAACATATCGATCTGTCCAAGGAAGCGGTGATCGAGCAATTGCATGGTGCCTTTGCCGAACTGCTGCACGACGCCATGCCTGCACCGACTTTCAGCCTCGCTCACCGCTGGCTTTACGCCCGTCCGGCCAGCAGCCATGAGTGGGGTGCCCTGGCTGATGCTGATCTGGGCTTGTATGTATGCGGTGACTGGTGCCTGTCCGGCCGTGTCGAAGGCGCCTGGCTCAGTGGCCAGGAAGCGGCCCGCCGTCTGCACGAACACCTGCAGTGAACCGCCTCGATTCGAGCACATTGCTGCTGTCGACACGGACAGCAGCCCTGAAAAAACCTATACAAAAAAATTGACTTGTACACCTTTGAATCTATGCTGAACGAATGTTGTACAGATTTAACAATCCGTACAGGTCTGGATTCGAGGTGCCCCGATGCCTGCACAATCAACGACCCCACCCAAAATCGCCATCAGCGCCTGCCTGATGGGGGCCGAGGTGCGCTACAACGGCGGGCACAAGACGTCACGGCTGTGCAGCCACATCCTTTCCGATTATTTCGATTTCGTCCCGGTGTGCCCGGAAGTTGCCATCGGCCTGGGTATCCCTCGCGAACCGATCCGCCTGGTCGGCAACCCTGAACATCCGCAGGCGGTCGGCACGGTCAACCCTGAAAACAACGTCACCCGGCCGCTGGCCGAATATGCTCGGAAAATGGCTTTGGAACTGGGCGACATCTGCGGCTATATCTTCATGCAGAAATCCCCTTCGTGCGGTCTGGAGCGGGTCAAGGTCTACCACGCCAACGGCGCGCCGGTGGACGGCGGTAGCCGTGGCATTTACGCCCGGACCTTCTGCGCGCTGCATCCCGATTTGCCGGTGGAGGAAGAAGGCCGGCTCAACGATCCGGTGCTGCGGGAAAACTTCCTTACCCGCGTATTCGCCTACAGCGCCTGGCAGCAGTTGCTGCAAACCGGCCTGACCCGGCGCGGCCTCACGGATTTTCACTCGCGCTACAAATACCTGTTAATGGCCCACAACCCGGTGCAATACAAAACCCTGGGAAACCTGCTCGGCAACATGGGCCGGACCGCCCCTGAAGTCATCGGCCCGCGCTATTTCAGCGAGCTGATGGCGGCCTTGAAAAAATGCGCCACGCGCCGCACCCACACCAACGTCCTGCAACACCTCAGCGGCTATCTCAAACAGGCCATCAGCACTGAAGACAAACAGGAAGTGCAGCATGTGATCAGCCAGTATCGTCACGGCATCGTGCCGCTGGTGGTACCGCTGACGTTGCTCAAACACTACTTTCGCCAGCACCCGGATCCATACATTGCGCAACAGGTTTACCTGCAACCGCACCCGGAAAACCTCAGCTTGCGAAACGCAATCTAATGAAAACCCCACCGGACACCAGCGCCAGCGAAGACCTCGGCACCGACTTCAAAAAGGCCCTGGACGCAGGCTGGCTGCCCATCCGTGAAGTGGCCCGGCAGACCGGAGTCAACGCTGTCACCTTGCGCGCCTGGGAACGGCGCTATGGGCTGATCGTGCCTCAGCGCACTCCCAAGGGGCATCGGCTGTTCTGTGCCGAACACGTTCAACGCATCCTGACGATCCTCACCTGGCTCAATCGCGGCGTGGCGGTCGGTCAGGTCAAGCAACTGCTCGACACGCCTCAGGTACTTGCCGAGCCCGTCGGAAACGATTGGCTGGTGTTGCGCCAGACACTGCTACAAGCCGTTACCCAACTGGCCGAACGCACCCTCGATGACACCGTGAACCAGGCGATGGCGCTGTATCCGCCACGCACCTTGTGTGAACACCTGTTGATGCCGTGGCTGGCGGAACTGGAACAACGCTGGCAAGGCCAGTTCGGCGCGCAGATGGAGCGGGTGTTTGTCTATTCCTGGTTGCGCAGCAAATTCGGCGCGAGGATTTACCACAACAACCGCCAGTTACGTACCGCGCCGCTGTTGCTGATCAATCAATCGGACCTGCCTCTGGAACCTCATCTATGGCTCACCGCCTGGCTGATCAGCAGCACCGATTGCCCGGTGGAAGTTTTCGACTGGCCACTCCCGGCCGGCGAACTGACGCTGTCGGTCGATCACCTGCAAGCCCGCGGCGTCCTGCTGTATTCCAGCAAAGCCATGAATCTTGCAAAATTGTCGAAACTTTTGAATGGCGTCAGTTGCCCAAAAATGATCGCTGGACCAACGGTATGCATCCACCACGCCGATTTGTCCGCAAAAAACACCGCCATTGCTGATTTGATCCTGGCCGACAGCCCGTTATCGGCCCATCTGGACCTGATACAGCGCGGGCTCATTTAATGGCGCTTTTTTGATGAATCGTACGGATACGACCATGCAATTGATCTGGCTGCGCAGCGACCTGCGTCTACACGACAACACCGCCCTCTCGGCCGCCGCAGCCCGTGGCCCGTGTGTGGCGGTGTATTTGCCGAGCCCGCAGCAGTGGCTTGCGCACGACGACGCGCCGTGCAAAGTGGACTTCTGGTTGCGCAACCTCGCCGAATTACGCCGCGCGCTGGACGCCCTGAACATCCCGCTACTGATTCGCCACGCGTCCCGCTGGGATGAAGCGCCCAAGGTTCTGCTCGAACTGTGCCAGCAGCTGAAGATCGACGCGGTGCACGTCAACGAGGAATACGGCATTCATGAGACCCGCCGTGATGCGGCGGTGGCCCAAGCGCTGAAAGCCCGGGGCATCGACTTTTACAGCCACCTCGATCAGCTGCTGTTCAAGCCAGGCACCGTGCTCACCAGAACCGGAACCTACTTCCAGGTCTTCAGCCAGTTTCGCAAGGTCTGCTACGAACGCCTGCACGCTTCATTGCCCGGATTGGTCGCTGCACCCGCCCTTCAGGCTCCATTGGATATCAGCAGCGACGAACCGCCCTCCCGTGTCGAGGGTTTCGATTCTCCCAACGACAGCTTGCGTGCCCTCTGGCCAGCCGGTGAAACCGAAGCCCGGCGCCGCCTCGACACCTTTGTCGACGCCCAGATCGACTATTACCACAGCGAACGCGACTTCCCGGCAAAGCCCGGCACCAGCCAGCTCTCGGCCTATCTCACCGCCGGGGTGATTTCCCCTCGTCAGTGCCTGCACGCCGCGTTGCGAAGCAATCAGGGCGAGTTCGAAAGCGGCAAGGTCGGCGCCATCACCTGGATCAACGAGCTGCTGTGGCGCGAGTTCTACAAACACATATTGGTGGGCTACCCCCGTGTATCCCGGCACCGCGCCTTCCGGCCGGAAACCGAAGCCCTGGTCTGGCGTCACGCCCCGCAAGAACTCAAGGCCTGGCAGCAAGGCCGCACCGGCCTGCCGATCATCGATGCCGCCATGCGCCAATTGCTGGAAACCGGCTGGATGCACAACCGTCTGCGCATGGTGGTGGCGATGTTCCTGACCAAGAACCTGTTGATCGACTGGCGTGAGGGCGAGCGTTTCTTCATGCGGCACCTGATTGATGGCGACCTGGCGGCGAACAATGGTGGCTGGCAGTGGAGTTCGTCCACCGGCACCGATTCGGCACCCTACTTCCGGATTTTCAACCCGCTGAGCCAGTCGGAAAAATTCGATGCACAAGGGGTGTTCATCAAGCACTGGTTGCCGGAGCTCAACGAAATGAACAATAAAGACCTGCACAATCTGGCCAATCTCGGCGGATTGTTCGGTGTGAGGGGCTACCCGTCGCCTATCGTCAATCTGAGTGCTTCCCGTGAACGGGCCCTGGCCGCGTTCAAGAACCTGCCATCACGACAGGGTTTATCGCCACCGTCATTAATTTGATGCTGCAGCGTTGCGTCATGAACACGGAATTGAGCCAGGGAAATATTGGGTAAATAAGGGGATTGGGATGAGTCGTACACCTCCAAGGCGATACTGGTTGACCGGCGCCAGCAACGGTATTGGTGCTGTGCTGGCTGAAGAAATACTGAAAACCGGGGCTCATCTGGCGGCCAGCTCCCGCTCGGTGGCATCACTGATATCCCTGTCTGAGCGCTATCCCGGTCAAGTGCTGGTGGTCGCGGGCGATTTGACCAACAGCCAAAGGGTGCGCGAAATCGGTGAGCAGATTGCGCAGGAATGGGGCTCTCTGGACACCATGATCCTTAACGCAGGCACCTGCGAATACGTCGACGCCAATCAGCTCGATTCGTCAATCATCGAGCACATCATGCGTACCAACTTGCTTGCCAGCAGTTATTGCATCGCAGCCGCCCGGCCTTTGCTGCAGGCGGGCACTGCGCCGCATCTGGTGGGCATTGCCAGTTCGGTGACCTGGTTACCCCTGCCGTGGGCCGAATCCTATGGCGATTCAAAGGCCGGGTTGCGTCATCTATTCGAATCATTGCGCATCGACATGACGCCGGAAAACATCGAAATGACCGTGGTCAGCCCAGGGCTTATCGATACGCCTCTGAACGACGGCGCCCCGATACATCTCGACTGGTCGGCAGGCCAAGCCGCGCGATACCTCCTCGACATGATCAAGAATCGTCCACTGGAATGCTCCTTGCCGGAGCTGCTCATGCCTGTTCTTTGGCCCCTGCCGCAACAACCCGACCGGGCGGGACTGGCAATCGACGAACAAGCGCGAAACAAGCCGCCGATAGAGGATCTGCCGTGAAGCTTGAGCGTCTGTCAGGCCTTTTACACAGCGTGGGCCCACTGCCTTACACTGCGCGCCATGAAAACCATTCCCCACACGCAAGTCGCCGAGCCTGCGGTCACCTGCTCGACCTGCGCAGCCTGCTGCTGCCAGCTTGAAGTGATGCTGATCACTGACACCGGCGTGCCCGAACGTTTTATCGATACCGATGATTGGGGTGGTGAAGTCATGCTGCGACTGGATGACGGCTGGTGCGCCGCACTGGATCGCAACAGCATGATGTGCACCATCTATGAAAAGCGTCCGCTGATCTGCCGGGAGTTCGAAATGGGCGCACCGGAATGCATCACCGAACGCCAGGGGATTGCGACGGCGTATCGGTGAGATCGAAGTCATCCAATGCCATGTGAGAGCCCCCTCGCCACAGGTAGCTCCCACATCCAAACATTGCAGGCTTACAACGGCATCGTGTAATGCAATGCGTAGCTTTCTACACCGTCGTTCGGATTACTGATCCCGGCATTGGAGTAGTGGGTGGCGCGAATCCCGACTTCATGTCCGCCGGCAAAGCGCAGACCAAACCCGAAACGGTCTTCGAACTGAAAGGCACTGCCGAGCTTGTTATCTTCGTATTCGGTGTTGGCAAACACCGCGATACCGATACCCGCTTCGACGTAGGGCTTGATGGTCTGACCGGCAAACTCGTACACCAGTACCGGCGAGAACGACAAACTGTGATTGCTCGCCGTTTTGTCGCCTTCCCAGTAGGTGTAAGCGCCGCTCCAGTAGCCGGTCAAGCGGCCAACATCACTCTGCAACCAGCTCTTGTCCCAATCGAACTGCATGCCCAGTCGGTAGGTCATGGTCGAATCGCTGGTCTGGCCGACCCCGAACTCCACCCCTGCCGCCTGCGCGGTAAAACTGTGCCCCATCAATGCGGTCGCAATCGCGGCCAAACAGAATAGTCGCTTCATTAGAAACATCCTTTTCCGAACAATTTAGTATGATTTTTATGCTGCAAAACAAACAAAGCTATAGAAGTCACCGTTTAATCAGAAGCTCACCCCAATTATTCGTTTGCTACGCGTCTCTACTTTTCGAAGCTTCGCACAACCCCAGACATATTCCACAGGATCGGCAAGATATTTCTGAAATGTTCTGGGTCCGCACTCGACCAGAACTGTGCGGGGCGAGCAGGCCCCTCGGCCAGCAATTCACGCTCGGCCAGCAGACGCTGGAGCTGCCGCGCCACAGCGGCACCCGTATCGATCAAGCTGATGCTTTGCGGGAGCATCTGCCTTAGCAGTGGCTTTAAAAAGGGATAATGGGTACAGCCCAGAATGATCGTATCTGCACCTGCAGCCAGCAGCGGCTCGACATACCCTTGCAGCAACTGACGCAATGTCTCGCTGTGCAGATCGCCATTTTCAATCAGCTCCACCAGCCCGGGGCACGGCTGAGTAATCACCCGTACATCGGTGGCGAAACGATCGAGCAAGGCAGCAAACTTGGCACTCTGCAAAGTACCGGTGGTGGCGAGCACGCCGACCACACCGCTGCGCGTCGCCGCAGCGGCCGGTTTGACCGCAGGCTCCATGCCGACGATAGGCCACTCGGGGTAATCGCGCCGCAAGTCCGCAACGCCGGCCACCGTCGCGGTGTTGCAAGCCAGCACCAGCGCCTTGGCACCTTGCTGCTGAAAGAACTGCGCCATGACACTGCAACGCTGGCGGATGAATGCCGGGGTTTTCTCGCCGTAGGGAATATTCCCGCAATCGCCGAAGTACAACAGAGACTCGTTGGGCAGCAACTGCTGGATCTCGGCCAGCACGGAGAGTCCACCGACGCCGGAATCGAACACAGCAATCGGCGCTTCACGCATGGCGCGACCCGCAGACGCTGCAGCCCGGATCACGCTTGACCCGCAATTCACGGAAGCGTGAGCCCAAGGCATCGATCAATAACAGGCGCCCCACCAGCGGCTCGCCGAACCCCACCAGCAGTTTCAGCGCTTCCAGTGCCTGGAGGCTGCCGACCAACCCGACCAAAGGACCGACGACGCCCGCCTCGCTGCAGGTCAACTCGGCCTCGCTGCCGTGCCCGTATAAACAGTGGTAGCACGGGCTCTCTGGACGACGCGGGTCGAACACCGACAATTGCCCTTCCAGACGAATCGCCGCACCGCTGACCAGCGGCTTGCGCGCGGCCACACACGCAGCGTTGACCGCCTCGCGGGTGGAAAAATTGTCGGAACAGTCCAGCACCAGATCCACCGCGGCAACAGCGGCGGCCAGCGAATCCTCGTCCAATGCAGTGCGATGGGCGATCAGCTGAATCTCTGGATTGATCGCGGTCAGGCGACGGATCGCCGAATCGACCTTGCTCAGGCCGACGCTGTCGGTGTCATGAACGATCTGGCGTTGCAGATTGGTCAGGTCGACCGTGTCGAAGTCCGCCAGATGCAACTCACCGACACCGGCCGCGGCCAGGTACAGCGCAACCGGCGAACCTAGGCCACCGAGACCGATAATCAGCACACGGCTTTCCTTGAGCCGTAACTGGCCGTCGATGTCGACGTGTTGCAGCAGAATCTGCCGGCTGTATCGCAGCAATTCCTGATCATTCAGCACGGCAAGCGCCCCAGACTGATGCGTTGGTGACCGCCCAGATCGGTGCGGCTATGGACTTCTTCAAAGCCGCGGGTCAGCAGCAAATCGCACACTGCGCAGGCTTGATCGTAACCGTGTTCGAGCATCAACCAGCCACCCGCTTCAAGATAATCCGGTGCCTGGGCGACGATCAGACGCAAATCGTCGAGCCCATCGACACCCGCCACCAAGGCACTGGCCGGCTCAAAGCGTACGTCGCCCTCTACCAGATGCGGATCGGTCGAAGCGATGTAGGGCGGATTGCTGATGATCAGTTGAAAACGCTGGCCTTCCAGGGCACTGAACCAATGACTGCTCAACACCGTGGCATTGTTCAGGTTCAAGCGCTGACGATTGCGCTCGGCCAGGGCCACGGCTTCCAGCACGCGATCCACGGCGGTGACCTTCCAGGCCGGACGCTCGCTGGCCAGCGCCAAGGCGATGGCACCACTGCCGGTGCCCAGATCGAGCACCTTGGCTGGGGTGGCCGGCAACAGTTCCAACGCCGCTTCCACCAGCAATTCAGTGTCGGGACGCGGAATCAGCGTGTGGGGCGCGACTTCCAGGTCGAGCTTCCAGAAGCCTTGCTGACCCAGAATATAGGCCACTGGCTCACCGCTGCGGCGGCGCTGCAAATACTCGGCAAACTTCAGTGCCGCTTCGCTCGGGACGATACGCTCAGGCCAGGTGTGCAGAAAGCTGCGGGACTTGCCCAAGGCCGCCGCCAACAGCAATTCGGCATCCAGACGCGCGGTGGGCGAATCAGGCAAATCGGCGGCGCGCAGCAAGCTGGCAATGATCGTCATTTACTCACCTATCGCTGCCAATTGATCGGCCTGGTACTCGGCCAGCAACGGTTCGATCACCGCATCCACGCCGCCCGCAAGAATTTCGTCGAGCGAATACAGCGTCAGGTTGACCCGATGGTCGGTGACCCGGCCCTGGGCGAAGTTGTAGGTACGGATCCGCTCGGAGCGGTCACCGGAACCGACCAGCAATTTACGCTCGCTGGCGATGGCATTGGCCGCGGCACTGGTCTGCTGGTCGTTGAGCTTGGCCGACAGCCAGGACATCGCCCGGGCGCGGTTCTTGTGCTGGGAACGTTCTTCCTGGCACTCGACGACAATACCGGACGGCAAGTGCGTGATACGAATCGCCGAGTCGGTCTTGTTGACGTGCTGACCACCGGCACCGGAGGAGCGATAGGTGTCGACCCGCAGATCCGCCGGGTTGATCTCAATGGCTTCCTGCTCATCCGGCTCGGGCAATACCGCCACGGTGCAGGCCGAGGTGTGGATACGACCTTGGGATTCAGTGGCCGGAACCCGCTGCACACGGTGCGCACCGGATTCGAACTTCAGTTTGCCGTAGACGTTCTCGCCTTCGACACGGGCGATAACTTCTTTATAGCCACCGTGTTCGCCTTCGTTCTCCGAGAGAATCTCTACCCGCCAGCCACGCCGCTCGGCGTAACGCGAATACATGCGGAACAGGTCGCCGGAGAAAATCGCCGCTTCGTCACCGCCGGTGCCCGCGCGGATTTCCAGGAACACGTTACGACCGTCGTTCGGATCCTTGGGCAGCAGCATGCGTTGCAGGCTGGCTTCGAGCTCGATCAATCGTTCCTTGGCTTCGCGGACTTCTTCCACGGCCATTTCACGCATGTCCGGGTCGCTGTCCTTGAGCAGTGCCTGTGCGCCTTCGAGGTCGCCCTGCACTTTAAGCAGCTGTTTATAGGTGTCGACGATCGGCTCGACCTCCGCGTATTCCTTGGAATAGGTGCGGAATTTGTTCTGATCGGAAATGACTTCGCCATCGCCAAGCAGGGCGGTCAATTCCTCGAAACGGTCCTGGAGGATGTCCAGCTTATTGAGCAGTGACGCTTTCATTGCGGTTTCTTATCCGAAAAGCTATCCGATGAGCCCTCACCGAGGGCAAAGAGTTCCTGGGCCATGGCCAGCGCATCGAGGCGGCCTTCGGCAGAGAGCTTTTTCAATTGCACGCTCGGGGCATGCAAGAGTTTGTTGGTCAGGCCACGGGCCAGTTGCACCAGCACGTCCTCGGCACTGCTGCCGTTGGCGAGCATACGCTGGGCCTTCTGCAATTCTTCGTCGCGCAGGCGCTCGCTTTGTTGACGATAAGCCTTGAGCACATCCACCGCCGCCAGTTCGCGCAGGCGAACCATGAAATCTTCGGCACCGACCGACACCATCTCTTCGGCCGCCTGAGCGGCGCCCTGACGGCTCTTGAGGTTTTCGGCGACCACTTCGTGGAGATCGTCGACGCTATACAGATAAACGTCATCCAACTCGCCGACTTCCGGCTCGATATCCCGAGGGACTGCGATATCCACCATGAAAATCGGCTTGTGCTTACGCAATTTCAAGGCGCTTTCCACCGCGCCTTTACCGAGAATAGGCAACTGGCTGGCGGTGGAGCTGATGACGATGTCGCTGCGCACCAGTTCTGTCGGGATGTCCGAGAGCAACACCGCATGGGCGCCAAACTGCTCGGCCAGGGTGCTTGCGCGCTCCAGGGTGCGGTTGGCGACCACGATTCGCTTCACGCCCAGCTCATGCAGATGGCGGGCGACCAGGGTGATGGTCTCGCCGGCGCCGATCAACAAGGCCTGGCTGCGTTGCAAATCACTGAAAATCTGTTTCGCCAGGCTGACCGCGGCAAACGCCACGGACACCGGGTTTTCACCGATGGCGGTGTCGGTTCGCACCTGTTTGGCCGCATTGAACGTGGCCTGGAACAAACGCCCGAGTAGCGGACCAATGGTGCCCGCCTCGCGAGCCACGGCGTAGGCCGATTTCATCTGGCCGAGAATCTGTGGTTCACCCAACACCAGCGAATCGAGCCCGGAGGCGACCCGCATCATGTGGCGAACTGCCGCATCATCTTCATGCACATAAGCGCTCGCACGCAGCTCATCGAGGCTCAAATGATGATAATCGGCCAGCCAGCGCAGCACGATGTCAGCCGAAAGGTGATCCTGTTCTATATACAGTTCACTGCGATTGCAGGTGGAGAGGATCGCAGCTTCGCGGCTGTCGGTGAGTCGGCAGAGCTGCTGCAAGGCCTCAACCAGCTGCTCAGGGGTAAAGGCCACGCGCTCGCGGACGTCTACTGAAGCAG
>Ga0207655_1000853_pt1 | contig 32501 bp, 28 predicted proteins | sample KBSM44metaG_FD_184398 | JGI IMG/M metagenome (GOLD analysis project Ga0207655, IMG submission 184398) | Miscanthus rhizosphere microbial communities from Kellogg Biological Station, Michigan, USA - KBS M4-4 metaG (SPAdes) (version 2) | ecosystem: Host-associated > Plants > Roots > Rhizosphere >... | reverse complement strand
ATCGGAATAGGGCGCAGATCCCCCGCGCGGCGGCGAGTCTGTTCTTCGGTCAAAATGGCTTTGATAATCGCCACCATGTCGACATCGCCGTCCAGATGATCCGCCTCGTGGAAGCTGCCCGGCGTGGCTTCGCGCTGAGTGGCGCGCAGATGCACGAAGTTCACGCGGTCGGCGTACGTGGTCATCATCTTCACTAAATCATTGTCTTCGCGGACGCCATAAGAGCCGGTGCAGAAGCAGAAGCCGTTGTGCAGGCTATCCACCGTCTCTTTCAGCCACTGCATATCTTCAATAGTAGAAATAATGCGCGGCAGGCCGAGGATCGGGCGCGGTGGATCATCAGGATGCACCGCCAGTTTCAGACCGTGCTGCTCAGCGACTGGCACGATGCTGCGCAGGAAGTGCGCCATATTTTCGCGCAGTTTGGCCTTGTCGATTCCGTCATAGGTTGCCAGACGGGCGCGGAACTGATCCAGCGTGTAACCCTCTTCGGCACCCGGCAAACCGGCAATAATATTGGCGGTGAGGGTGGCGATTTCGTCTTCGCTCATGGCGGCAAAATAGTCACTGGCCTGCTGTTGCTCTTCGGCGGAGTAGTCCTGCTTGGCCCCGGCGCGTTGCAGGATATGCAGCTCGAAGGCGGCAAAGGCAATTTGGTCAAAACGCAGCGCCCGCGAGCCGTCCGGCAGCAAATAGCCGAGGTCGGTACGGGTCCAGTCGAGGATCGGCATGAAGTTGTAGCAGACGGTGTCGATGCCGCAGGCCGCCAAATTGCGCAGAGACTGCTGATAGTTAGCAATGTGCTTCTCGACATCGCCGCTGCGAGTTTTGATCTCTTCGTGGACCGGAATGCTTTCCACCACCGACCACGTCAGGTTTTTTTCCGCCAGTTCGGCCTGACGTTTCTTAATCTCTTCGACCGTCCACACCTCACCGTTAGGGATGTGATGCAGGGCAGTAACCACCCCGGTAGCCCCGGCCTGTCTGACATCATCCAGCGACACGGGATCTTTCGGGCCGTACCAGCGCCATGTTTGTTCCATGTGAAATTCCTTGTTTGCGACCTAAGTCTGCTTATGTGCGAGGAAGCGTGAAAAGGGACAATCTGTGACGCGGGCTGTTTTAGTTTTCTTGACGTCAGACAGCATGCCAGTTCACTCTATTAACATTACAGGTCAGGTGGTAGGGTGGTCAGGCCACCTGACCGACATATCATTCAGGATGCTCAGGATCATTAATGTGATCCAGTCGACAGTTTTGCTAACGCCAGCGATTTTTGTCTCAGGCTAGCCAGACTTCGCCGCACCAGCCGGAGAGAACCATGGAACTACCTACGCTAAAAGTGGAAAGACTGTACCGCCAGATTTCGAACGTGCTGATTGGCTGCATCAAAAACGGCCAGTTTGCGCCGGGTGAGATGATCCCTTCCGAGCGCGATTTGTCGAAGCAGTTTGGCGTCAGCCGCTCGTCGATTCGCGAGGCATTGATTGCCTTAGAGATCACCGGCTGGATTGAAATCCGCACCGGCAACGGCGTCTACGTCAACAGCCCCTTACCCGAGCAGCCTGCGACGCCGAGCGAAGAGGAGTTCAGCCTCGAGTCACTACTCAAGGCGCGGCAGATTTTCGAATGTACCACCGCAGAGCTTGCGGCAATCAATGGCACCGCCGAACAGCGCCAGAAACTCGCCGAGATCAATCAGTCGCTAACCCAGTTAAACATTAATAACGACAGTTTTCTGGAAGAGGATCGCCGTTTCCACCTGATGATCAGCGAGATGACCGGCAACGAAGTGCTGCGGGATATGATGGAATATCTGTGGGATAAGCGCAGTTCGCGGCGTTTTGTTCGCCTCGAACGCCACTACAGCGAGAGTGATTTCGCCCGCGAGATGAACACCGACCATCAGGGGATCACTGACGCCATTCTGGCGGGAGACGCAGTTAAGGCGAGGGCGGCGATGCAGGCGCACCTGCAACATGTGTATGATCAATTATTGGAGGGGTGACGCTTTTTGGGAAAAAGCTGGCAAAAAGGGTTTTGGATTTAACTTTAAGGTCAAGGTCGTGGGCTCGCCGCCCACACTGGCCTTAAGGTCAAAACCTTGCGTTGCCACGCAAACTGGCCCAAAGGGTTTTAAACGAAACCCTTTGGAATCCTGCGTTTTTTTGCTGCTGGAATATCGAGGCTGCGCAGGGTGGGATGGTCGTGTTTCAGCGGCCACTCTGTTCGTCGCGAAGTGCCGCCGCTTAGGCGGTTCCCTCGCTGCGGGATTCCAACCCGCGAAAAAAGACTCGCGGTTTTCCACCTCTTGCTCGGCGTCACTTCTGAACGCGACCTATTGGCATTTACACCGTGCCGTTTCAGTGGGTTTTGGTTTGGTTTGGTTTGGTTTGGTTTGGGGATTCTTAAGGGGCGCGGCGATAGGCGCCCCTTGAGGCCGGTGTGGCGGCAGCGCACGACCTTGACCTTAAAAGTCAGTCCGCGTGGTAACGCAATGTCTTACCTTTGGAGATGTAATTGAAAAAGAAAAATCATCGCCCATATACCTTCGCTCCCCACGAAATCATCCCCTCCAGCATTGGCTTCAGCACTCCCTGTAGAACAACGGCTTTATCCTCGATATATGGATAGGGCTCAAACTCATCCATGTAGTTGCATTGCGCCAGTTCGAGCTGGACGGCGTGCTGATTGGCCTGCGGTTGGCCGTAGGCGCGGGTGATGTAGCCGCCTTTAAAGCGACCGTTCAGCACATGGCTGAAGGTGGATTGCTGCTTGCACAGTGCGTCGAGCATGTCGCTTAACTCTGGGGCGCAGCTTGCGCCACTGTTGGTGCCGATGTTCAAATCGGGCAGTTGACCGTCGAACAGACGGGGGATCACCGAGGCGATGGAGTGCGCATCAAACAGCAGCGCGTAGCCGAACTCCTGCTTCATGCGGGCCAGTTCGGACTCAATCTTCTGATGATAAGGCTGCCAAATCTCATCCAGATAGCGCTGGCGCGTTGCGGCGTCGGGCTGGCCGTCAGCTTTAAAGGTTGGGCGGCCGTCGAACAGCGTATCGGGGAACAGGCCGGTGGTGGCGGTAGTGTACAGCGGCTGATCGTCGGCTGGGCGATTAAGATCAATCACGAAACGCGAATACTGCCCGACCAGAATATTGGCTCCGAGAGATTGTGCGAAGGCGTAAAGCTGCGGAATGTGCCAGTCGGTGTCAGACAGCGGCAGCGCATCGTCGCTCAAACCACTGGCGACTTCGGGCGTCAGCTGGGTTCCGGCATGAGGGATGCTTATCAATAACGGGCTGCGGCCCGCGCTAAAATGGTAAGGATCGGCAATGGTTGGTGCGCTATTCAGACTCATGAACGAACATCTCCTCGATAAACCACGGTACAGGGCAGTTGACCACCCAGCCAATAAACTAACTCTGCCGGACGCTCGACTGGCCAGTGCACAAAATCAGCCACTTTTCCCACTTCTAACGAGCCGTGAGTCTGTTGCAAACCCAGCGCCCGCGCGCCGTGGCAGGTAACGCCGGCCAAAGCTTCCTCGGGCGTCATGCGGAACAAGGTACAGGCCATATTGAGCATTAAACGCAGGGAAAGCGCGGGAGAAGTGCCGGGGTTGGCGTCGCTGGCAATCGCCATCGGCACGCCGTACTGGCGGAATAGCGCCACTGGCGGAGCTTGGGTTTCGCGCAGCATGTAGTACGCGCCGGGCAGCAAAACGGCCACCGTGCCGGACTCGGCCATGGCCTTAACGTCTTGCTCGGTGGCGTATTCCAGATGATCGGCGGAGAGTGCGCCGTATTCTGCCGCCAGTTGGCTGCCGTGCAATGAAGAGAGCTGCTCGGCGTGCAGTTTCACCGGCAAGCCGAGCTTTTTCGCCGCCTTGAACACCCGTTCAATCTGTTCGGGGGAGAAGGCTAAATGCTCGCAAAAGCCGTCAACGGCATCGGCCAAACGTTCGGCGGCCACCTGTGGAAGTAAATTTTGGCAGATATGGTCAATATACTCGTCTGCGCGACCCTGATATTCAGGCGGCAGCGCGTGGGCGGCGAGGCAGGTGGCTTTGACTTTAACGGGCTGGGTTTCGGCCAGCTCGCGGATCACCCGCAGCATCTTCAGTTCGCTTTCATCACTCAGACCATAGCCGGACTTAATCTCGATGCAGGTCACGCCCTCGGCCAGCAATGGGGCTAGGCGAAAACGCGCCTGTTCAAATAAGGTTTTCTGGCTGGCGGTGCGGGTGGCATTCACCGTCGACAAAATGCCACCGCCCTGAGCCGCTATCTCGGCATAGCTTACGCCGTTCAAACGCTGCTCAAACTCGGCGCTGCGGTCACCACCAAAAACCAGATGCGTGTGGCAATCGACCAAGCCGGGCGTCACTATGCCACCCTCGAAATGGTGGCGGGAACCGGCGACAAATTTCGGGCTATCTTCCTCGCTGCCAATCCAGGCTATCTTGCCATCTTTGACGGCTAACACCCCGTTTTCTATCAGGTTATAGTTTCCGTCTTGCATGGTAACCAGCGTCGCGCCGGTCCACAGACTGTCGCAAATCAGCTTATCTGAAGCAGTGTTCAAAGGAGAAATCGATGACGACATGTAGGGCTCCTGACCGCGTTTATCTTGTATAGACAACTCTAGTCAACCTAACGTATTCATCGAAAAGCGGCAAGCCATCGCCGGAGGTTTTTAATTTTTTTCGAGGTGTATTCCAGAAACAGACACTGTCATTAGACGGAGTGCCTGTTTATTTATACAGTACCCCACGAAAAGGGCACTTTAGGGAGAAGGGAATGGCAATAGGGAGATTAGCCGTGGCTGGTAAAACGACCAAACAGCTGGTAGCGAGAGCCGGGGTAAACCAGACGAGCAGAAGTGACGACGCGGTTTCCGCTCCAAGTGCGGCGGTGGATCAACAGGCAAGGCTCATGCTCTTTCAGTTGCAGCAGTTGGCGCTGGGTGTCACTGGCGCTTATGGCTTCGACGCGATGCTCGCCTGCAGTCAGCGGGGCGATACGCATCAAATAGGTGTAAGGCGTGGCGTTGTTCATCACGTTTTGCAGGTAATCCGGCGCGGCCTGCGGGTTCACATAGCGGTCTTCAATCTGTACCGGCACGTCATTTTCAAAATGGACGATTTGCGAATAAAACAGCGATTCGCCGGGTTTAATCTCCAGCTGCAACGCCTGTTCGGCGTCGGCTTGACGGGTTTCACAGGCCATGACCACGCTGCTGTGGCGGTGGCCGCGCTGGGCGATTTCGTCAGCGATATTATGCACTTCCAGCATCGGCGTATAAGCCTTGGCCTCGGCGACAAAGGTGCCGACGCCTTGCATGCGCATCAAAAAACCTTCGTTGGTGAGTTCCCGTAAGGCGCGGTTAATGGTCATACGGCTGACGCCCAGCTCGTTAACCAGCTCGCTTTCTGAGGGGACGCGCTGATGGGGCTTCCACACGCCGTCGCGGATCTGCCCGACGATGGCTTGTTTCACGCGCTGATAAATCGGCGCTGGCGTGTCGCTAATGGCGGCGGCCAGCTCAGATAATCGCTGCTGTGAAACACCCTGTTGGGACAACGGTGTGGATTCAGACATATCACTACCTCATTAAGAAAAATCAACCGGGTACGGGCAGAGCCACTCACCAACGCCGACAGAGTAAACGAACGCTAAATGCGCGTCACCAATGCGTGATGAAAAACGAAAATATTAAAAAAAACGCTCGACTAAGTTTACAGCGCAATCGGGCATATGTATATGTATAGACAAGTAGCCGGAACGTTTCGCAATTGTTTCTCATAAATTGCATTTGTAGACCTTCAATCACCCGATTTAGGACTGTCTCTATGCCTGCTTATTTCGCCACACGCGCACTGTTGCCACAGGGTTGGGCGAGTCACGTGCGACTTACCCTTGATGATCAGGGCGTGCTGACCTCGGTAGAGGCCAATGCCCAGCCGGAAGGGGCTTATCGCCTCAACGGGCCGATTGTGCCGGGAATGCCAAACCTGCATTCGCACGCTTTCCAGCGAGTCATGGCCGGGCTGGCTGAAGTGGCGGGCAACACGCAGGACAGTTTCTGGACTTGGCGAGATCTGATGTATCGGCTGGTTGGCCGTTTGACGCCTGATCAAGTGGGCGTGATCGCCCGCCAGCTGTATATCGAAATGCTCAAAGGTGGCTATACCCAAGTCGCCGAATTCCACTATCTGCACAATGACCTTAGCGGCCAGCCTTATAGCAACGTTGGCGAGATGGCCGCCGAGCTTAGCAACGCCGCCGAGCAGGCGGGCATTGGCATGACGCTGCTGCCGGTGCTTTACAGTTATTCGGGTTTTGGTGCGCAGCCCGCCCAGCCGGGGCAGAAACGCTTTATTCAAGACGCCGAGGGTTACCTCAATCAGCAGCAAGTGATTGCCTCGCAGCTACATGATAAACCGCTGCAAAATCAGGGGCTATGCTTCCACTCGCTGCGTGCGGTGTCTCGCGAACAAATTCAACAAGTGCTGGCGGCCAGTCCACAGGGTCTGCCGGTGCATATCCACATTGCCGAGCAGCAAAAAGAGGTGAATGACTGTCTGGCGTGGAGCGGGCAACGGCCTATTGCGTGGCTGTTCGACAACATCGACGTGGACGCGCGCTGGTGCCTGATCCACGCGACGCATCCTGACCGTTTCGAGCTGGCAAGCATTGCGGCAAGCAACGCGGTGATTGGCCTGTGCCCAACCACCGAGGCGAATCTTGGCGACGGTATCTTCCCCGGCGTAGATTATCTGGCGCAAAAAGGGCGCTGGGGCATTGGCTCCGACAGCCATGTGTCCCTCAACGTGGTGGAAGAGCTGCGCTGGCTGGAGTACGGCCAGCGGCTGCGCGACCTGCGCCGTAATCGCCTGACCAATACCGAACACGCCTCTGTTGGCGATCTGCTCTATACCCAAGCTTTACAGGGGGGCGCTCAGGCCTGTGGCGTGGCTATCGGCCAGCTTGCCGTGGGGTATCGTGCCGACTGGCTGGTGTTAGACGGTGAAGACCCATACCTCGCGGCGGCGGCAGACAGCGAACTGCTTAACCGATGGATTTTTGCCGGCAGCACCGCGCAAATCCGCGACGTTTTCGTGGCGGGCAAGGCCAAGGTGGTCAATGGCCGCCATCCGCAACAGTCACAGGCCAGCGCCGACTTCCTTGCTCTACTTCAGCAACTGGCAAGGGACGCGGCATGAGCGGATTAACCCGATTCTCCTTCGCCAGTCTGCCGGTTAGCCCGTGGCGCAACGGCGGCGGAGAAACCCGTGAAATCATCAGTTGGCCTGCGGGGCAAAGCGATTTCGCGTGGCGAGCCAGCATCGCCACTATCGCGGCGGACGGGCCATTTTCACTGTTTGCCGGGATTGACCGCTCGATCACCTTATTAAGCGGCGAGGGCGTGAACCTGCACACTGAGCAGGGGAGCGACCACGCCTTAACCCAGATTGGCGCGCCTTACTCCTTTGCCGGAGAAGTGCCTATTTCCGCCACGCTGGTGGGCGGCGTGACCACGGATTTCAATGTCATGACCCGTCGCGGCAGCTGCACGGCGCAGGTCAGGGCGCAAAGCCATGATTTTGACGTCAACTGGCACACCGCCGGGCTGCTGTACGTTTTGCGCGGAGAGTGGCAGGTCACTGCCTCCATCACACTCTCCGCTGAACAGGGCCTGCACTGGGTTTTTGCATCGAACCAAGAGAGCCACCTGCCAATCCGCGCTTTGCAGCCGGACGCGCAGCTGCTGTGGGTAGAAATTACCCGCTGATTTAGCGATTTCAATAATGGGCCCGGCAATCTCCAGCGTGTCGGGCGTTGTTTGCACCTAACTTGTCTATACAGGATTAGATTATGTCTTCTGCATCTCATGACAGTCGCGTCTGCCATCTGCATCCCGGTCAGGTTGACCTTGCCACGCTGCGCGCCATTTACTCCGCCGAAAAGCGCGAAAACCAGCAGCAATACTGGAGCGTTCGCGTTGAACTGGCCGAGGAGGCGCGCGCAGGCGTGCTGGCGTCACAGGAAACGGTGAACCGCATCGTCGAGTCCGGCAAGGTGGTTTATGGCATCAACACTGGCTTTGGCAAGCTGGCGCAAACTCGCATTCCGGCAGAGCGTCTGGCCGAGTTGCAGCGCAATTTGGTGCTGTCGCACAGCGTTGGGATTGGCAAAGAACTGGCCGATAACGTGGTGCGCCTGGTGATGACCACCAAGATCCTCAGCCTGTCGCGCGGGCATTCCGGCATTCGCATGGAAGTGATTGATGCCCTCATCAGCTTACTCAATGCGGGCGTGCTGCCGTGCATCCCAGAGAAAGGTTCAGTGGGCGCATCAGGGGATTTGGCTCCGCTGGCGCATCTGTCACTGATGCTGATTGGTGAAGGGGAAGTCACCGCGCAGGGCGTTCGCATGTCGGCGGTAGAAGGGCTAGCGACCGTTGGCCTGAAACCTATTGAGCTGGGTCCGAAAGAGGGGCTGGCGCTGCTAAACGGCACGCAGGTGTCTACCTCTTTGGCGCTGGCCGGACTGTTCGAAGCCGAAAGAGTCTTCTCAGCAGGCTTGGTGGCCGGGGCATTATCTCTGGAAGCAATCAAAGGCTCGGTGAAACCGTATGACGCGAGAATTCATCAGGCGCGCGGCCAGTTGGGGCAAATCTCCGTCGCCGCTGCGGTGACCGCACTGCTGGAAGGGAGTGACGTTGTCACCTCTCACGCCGACTGTGGCCGGGTGCAAGATCCTTATTCTATCCGCTGTGTGCCTCAGGTGATGGGCGCATGCCTTGATAACCTGCAACACGCCGCCCGCGTCCTGCAAATCGAAGCTAACGCCGCTTCGGATAACCCGCTGGTATTCGCCGAAAATGGCGACGTTATCTCTGGCGGTAACTTCCACGCTGAGCCGGTGGCCTTTGCTGCCGACATTATCGCGTTGGCGGTGGCAGAAATTGGGGCGATTTCCGAGCGCCGTCTGGCATTGCTGCTCGACACCGGGCTGTCCGGCCTGCCGCCGTTCCTGGTTAATGATGGTGGAGTGAACTCCGGCTTTATGATTGCTCAGGTCACTGCCGCCGCGCTGGCCTCTGAGAACAAATCGCTGGCTCATCCGGGCAGCGTGGACAGCCTGCCAACCTCCGCCAATCAGGAAGACCACGTCTCCATGGCGACCTACGCCGCCCGTCGCCTTGGCGATATGTGTTTCAACACCTCCGTGGTGGTGGGCATTGAGGCGATGGCCGCCGCGCAGGGTATCGACTTTATTCGTCCGCTGAAAAGTTCTCCGTTGCTGGAGAAAGAGTTACAGGCCATTCGCCAAGACGTGGCTTATTTAGAAAAAGATCGCCTGATGGCACCTGACGTAGAAGCCATGCGTCTGTGGGCTAGCCGTGGGCAGTGGCCGTCGGTCATTGAAGCTTTGTTACCGAGTTTTAACTGATTAATAAGGAATTCAACATGAATGCACCTCAGAAAACGGCGGTTGCTCGCGCGGTTCGCGCCCCTCACGGCACACAACTGAGCTGTGAAAACTGGCTGATTGAAGCCGCCTACCGCATGATTCAGAACAACCTTGACCCCGATGTGGCCGAGCGCCCGGAAGATCTGGTGGTTTATGGGGGTATCGGCAAAGCGGCGCGTAACTGGCCCGCCTTTGAAGCCATTTTGGACAGCCTGCGCAAGCTGCATGCTGATGAAACGCTGCTGGTGCAGTCTGGCAAGCCGGTGGGGATTTTCCGCACCCACGCTGACGCTCCGCGCGTGCTGATTGCCAACTCTAACCTCGTGCCGCACTGGGCCAACTGGGACCATTTCCACGAGTTGGATAAAGCCGGATTGATGATGTACGGCCAGATGACCGCCGGTTCTTGGATTTACATTGGCGCGCAGGGCATCGTGCAGGGAACCTATGAAACATTCGCCGAGGCGGGCCGCCAGCACTACAACAGCAATCTGCGCGGTAAATGGATCCTGACTGCCGGTCTTGGCGGCATGGGTGGCGCACAGCCTCTGGCTGGCGTATTAGCGGGAGCTTGCGTGCTGGCGATTGAGTGCCAAGAGTCGCGGATTGATTTCCGCATTCGCACCCGTTATTTGGATTACAAGGCGTACAGCATTGAAGAAGCCTTGGTGATGATTGAGAAAGCTTGCGCGGAAAAACAGGCGATTTCTGTTGGTCTGCTGGGTAACGCGGCCGAGCTGATGCCACAGTTGGTGGCGCGCGCCAAGCAGGGCGGTCTACGCCCGGATATCGTCACCGACCAGACGTCGGCCCATGACCCGCTGAACGGCTACCTGCCGGAAGGCTGGACGCTGGAGCAGTGGCAGGACAAACGCGTCTCTGACCCGCAGGCGGTGGTCAAAGCCTCTCGCGCGTCGATGGCCAAGCACGTGCAGGCGATGCTGGATTTCCACGCGATGGGTATTCCAACCGTGGATTACGGCAACAATATTCGTCAGGTGGCAAAAGAGGAAGGCGTGCTAAATGCCTTTGATTTCCCAGGATTTGTTCCAGCTTATATTCGCCCGCTGTTCTGCGAAGGCAAAGGCCCATTCCGCTGGGTAGCGCTCTCCGGCGACCCGGAAGATATCTATAAAACTGACGCCAAACTGAAAGAGCTGTTCCCGGACAATGCCAATCTGATCAACTGGTTAGATATGGCTCGCGAGCGCATCGCGTTTCAGGGGCTGCCGGCGCGTATCTGCTGGCTGGGCCTCGGCGAGCGCCATATCGCCGGGCTGGCATTTAACGAAATGGTGCGCAACGGCGAGTTAAAAGCGCCGGTGGTGATTGGCCGTGACCATCTGGATACCGGCTCGGTGGCTTCGCCAAATCGTGAAACCGAAGCGATGAAAGATGGCTCCGACGCCGTTTCCGACTGGCCGCTGCTCAACGCACTGCTTAACACGGCGGGTGGCGCGACGTGGGTCAGCCTGCACCACGGCGGCGGCGTAGGCATGGGCTTCTCACAACACGCGGGGATGGTGATTGTCTGCGACGGCACCAAAGAAGCCGACGCTCGTCTGTCACGCGTGCTGTGGAATGACCCGGCCACCGGCGTTATGCGCCACGCCGACGCGGGCTATCAGCAAGCCATCGACTGCGCCAAACGCAATGATCTGAATTTGCCTATGGTGTGAGTGAGCTAGGTTAGAAAGACAAGGGCAGGCGCGAGCTTGCCCTTTTTTATGGCGAAGATTAAACCGGCACGTGAACGTGCTTTTTGATGTTTTTCAGCCAGGTGATCATGGTGAAAGTCATGATAACCAGCAGCGCCCAGGAGCTCCATTTACCCAGATGCACGCCGGACCAGCTGCTGAGCTGATTAGGGTAGCGCCAGATAGTAAAGAAGGTGCTGATGTTCTCCGCCAGCCAGATGAAGAAGCCAATCAGAATAAATGCAAGAATCAGCGGCATGCGGCGTGGGGTATCGTAGGGAGTGAACACCACATAGCTGCGGGCGTAAAGCCCCAGTACCAGCGCGGTGATGTACCAGCGGAAATCGCCAATGTAGTGATGGGTGAAGAAGTTCACGTAAATCACCAGCGAGCAGATAGCGGCCAGCGTATAGGGCGGGTAGTTGCGCACTTTAACGTCCAGTAGCCGCCAGCACTGAATCATATAACTGCCCACCGCCGCGTACATGAAGCCGGAAAACAGCGGCACGCCGAACAGCTTGGTGTAGGCGAAATCCGGGTAGCTCCACGAGCGAATGCCCGACGAGGTTTTAAAAACTTCCAGCGCAAAACCGACCACGTGGAACAGCATGATGGCTTTAAACTCATCCAACGTTTCAAGCTTGCTGGTCAGCATCTACACCTGAATAAACAGCGCGACCAGCAGCAAAACGTCATAGCGCGGGACATGGAATATGCCGTCGCGCGGCACCAAAAACACCGCCAAAAAGAACAGTCCGACGAAGATACAGGCGCGCGCCTCTTTCACCCCGAAGAAAATAAATTCGGTTAAAAAGCGGCGAACTCCGCGAATTGGCTGCTTTTCGCGGGGTTGAGTCAGAAATAAATCCAGTCGTTGTAAAGGGCCCATGGTCGTCCTTGAATAAAATCCCCATTGCAGGAAAGCCGCTAAATTTACTTCATCACGCGCAGCTGCGCACGCTCATTATAGAAACGGCGGTAGGCGAGGTAGCCGGCGATAATGGTGGAAACGCTGGCGGTGCCGAGCAGCATAAAGGTGACCATTATCTGGTACTTAATTGCTTTTACTGGGTCGATTCCGGCGAAAATCATCCCCGACATCATGCCCGGCAGGCTGACGATACCGACGGTTTTGGCGGCATCGACGGTGGGGATCATCGCGGCGCGAATGCTGTCGCGAATAATCGAGCCGGACGCCAGCTTGGTGGAAGCGCCGAGGCTGAGCATCTCGAGGATCTTTTGCTGGTTATCCATAAAGCGCTGGTTGAGGTTGCTGTAGCACAGGCCGACCGCCACCATGGCGTTGCCCGCAATCATGCCAGACACGGGGATCACCTGCATCGGCAAGAACTCAATCGAGCGGCTGAGGATCAGAATAACCAGCGTTAGCGCGGTGCTGGCGGTTATCGCGATAAACGAAATCGCGAAGCCATTATCAATATTCCGGCTGCGTTTTTTGGCATTAAAAGCGGCGTTGAAGCAGATAAACAGCACCATCAGCACAGTCAGCCAGCCGTCATTGAGGTCGAAAATATACTTGAGCACATAGCCGACCACCACCAGTTGCACGATAGCCCGCGCGACGCTCCAGATGATGTCCTTCTCCAGCCCTAGCTTCTCGCGTTTGCTGACCAGCAGGGCGACGACGACCAGAATTAGCGCCAGCGCTAGTGACTCGTTGGTGATGTTATGCTGGCTCATGGTCGGTACTCTCGGCGGCGTGGTGGCTTAGGGTGATGACGTTTTTGGCGTGGCGAATCTCATTGCTGTCGTGGCTGACCCACAGCACGGCGAGGTTTTGCTGCTCGACCAGATTGGCGATGATCTGATTGACGTTCAACTTGTTCTCTTCGTCGAGGGCGCTGGTGATTTCATCCAGCAGCAGGATGTCGGGCATAAATTGCAAATTACGCAGCAACGACACGCGCTGTTTCTCGCCGCCAGACAGCTCTTGAGCTTTCTTATCCAGCATATCCGTTGGCAAATTGACGCGCTCCAGCCACTGTTTCACCTTGGCTTCATCCATCTTCTGGCCGCGAATTTGATAAGGCAGCGCCAGATTGTCGCGCACGGTATCGCCAAACAGCGAAGGGGTCTGGAAGCAGTAGGAGACCTGCTGGCGATATTTCTCGGTTTTTAAGCGAGTAATATCTTCGCCTTTGAACTTGATGGCCCCGCCGGTCTGGGTTTGCAGCGCAGCAATGATCTTCAGCAGCGTGCTTTTGCCACTGCCCGAAGGCCCAGTCAGCAGCGTGAATTCACCCGGATTGAGAGTGAATGAGACGGGTTCCAGCAGGGGGCGTTGATTAAGGGTAAAGCTGACGTCCTGAAGATCTAAAAGGGGCGCGGACTGCGGCATGGCGTCTTCCTTGGTGGTCCATTGAATGCGCGCATAATACCACTCAGTTTGTGTCAGGTAACAAACTGAGTTGCATCAAATAGTTTACCGAAGACGTTTGCAGCAATAAGGCGGGCTAAATCACAGCCCTTTGGGGATTTCCCGATAGAAACCAATACCAATCAGCCGACCAAACAGGAAGGGGATAAACTTGCGTTGGCGCAGCCAAAGCTCCATACGGCCCGGCGGCTTGGCTCTTTTCTTCTGGCCCGCTTTGCTAATCATGATTTGCAGCGACTGGGTGGCCCAAGTTGGGAAGGCGCGTCGGCGCTGAACTCGCTGCAAGTGCTTTAGCTGCAATGTGCCGTTGAGCAGCGGGGCGCTGATGATGTTGGCGGTGGCTACAGCGTCCTGAATCGCCAGATTCACCCCAACGCCGCCAATTGGCGACATGGCATGGGCGGCGTCGCCAATGCACAAGATGCCCGGCTTGGCCCACTCTTTCAGGCGGTCGATGCGGATTTTCAGCAGTTTAACATGATCCCAGTCGGTGATGTCCTGTTGCAGGCGGCTCAGCTCGAAAGGCGAAACCTCGGCGATAAGCTCCACAAAAGGCTGTAAACCTTTCTCGCGCAGCGCGTCGAGGCTGTCTTTGGCGATGGAGTAGCCGCACTGCCAGTAGTCACCACGGTCAATCATGATGAAATTCTTTTTCGGCCCGCGATGGCCCATCGACCACTGCGGATCATCCGCCAGTTTGTGGATTTTCAGCCACAACACGTCACGCGGCGCGCCGAAACGGCGGATTTCCATCCCAGCCTGCTCGCGTACAATAGAGTTACGCCCGTCACAGCCAATCACCAGCGTAGAATCAATTCGCCGCGACTCGCCGTTAATCACCGCATTCACACCTTTGACCACGCCATTCTCTTCAATCAGACCCTTCACCTCGGCGTTGTGCAGCAGGGTGAAGTTCGGCAGCATCGCGGCCTTGCTGCTGATGAAATTGAGAAAATCCCACTGCGGCATAAAGGCAATGAATTTGCACTGAGTCGGTAAATGGCTGAAGTCCGCCAGCGTGGTCTCCTTGCCATTGATTTCGCCATAAAGCTTCTCAGCGCGCTGATGAGGCAGCTGCAAAAACTCGTCGAGAAAGCCTAATCGCCAGATGATTTCCAGCGTCGAGGGATGGATGGTGTCACCACGGAAATCACGCAGGAAATCAGCATGTTTCTCCAAAACGGTGACTTCAATGCCTTGGCGAGCAAGCAGATAACCCAGCATCAAACCCGCAGGGCCACCGCCAACGATGCAACATGAAGCGGAAGGGTGTTCAGAATTAAAGCTCATGGAACCTGTCCGGCAGAAAATGATTTACATGATAATAATTATCATTTGAAGGGGTGGCGGTCAATCTTTTGACCGCTTTTAAATTCAACTTCAAGGTTGAAGTCGTGGGCACCGGCCCACACCGGCCAACCGGCCCCAAGGTCAAAACCGTGGGCTCGCCGCCCACACTGGCCCAAAGGGTTTTAAACGAAACCCTTTGGAATCCTGCGTTTTTTTGCTGCTGGTAGATCGAGGCTGCGCAGGGTTGGAATGGACGTGTTTCAGCGACCTTGGTGATCGCCGCGAAATGCCGCCGCTTAGGCGGTCCCCTCAGTTCGGGCTTCGAGCCATAGGTCTCGAACCACTCCCTCGGCGTCACTTCTGAACGCGACTTACTGGCATTTACACCGAACCTTTCCATTCAATTCGTAAAACAAATCCAAACCTAATTGGAAAGGTACGGTTGGAATGCCTCAAAACCGCAGTCAAAAATGGCGCTGAGCAAGAGGTTCAAGACCTAAGGCTTGAATCCCGCAGCGAAGGCACCGCCTAAGCGGCGACATTTTGCGGTGGAGAACAGGTGTACCTGAAAAACGTCCGCCTCACGAGCGAAGCGCGCAGTAAAGAGCCGGGGAGTCTTGAGGGGCGCGGCGATAGGCGCCCCTTAAGGCCGGTGTGGCGGCAGCGCACGGTTTTGATCTTCAAGATGTAATTGAAAAAAAAGGCCGGTCAGCTTTCCCTGACCAGCCCTTCTAACTATCGCTCAAACGAAACCCTAAACTGCTGGTTTAGCGATCACGTTGCGGTTTTCCATGCGAACTTCGGCGATCTGCACGTCGATGATATCGCTCTGACGGTAGGCGACTTCGCCCTTAATCAGAACGGTGCCGGTGTCGGCGCTGCATACCAGCTCGTCGCGCACGCTGTGCAGGAACGGAGCAGGGATGAAGGCGACGGCGCCGATGTCTTGCAGGCGAACGCGCAGGCCACCGCGGGTGACGTCGATGATTTCGGCGCTGAACTTGGTGTCAGTACCGACTTTATCTTCTAAGTAACGCGCGTACAGCCAATCGCCGACATCACGCTCGGCCATGCGGTTGGCGCGGCGGCGCTCTGCCAGTTGCACGGTCATCTCGTCCTGTGGCTTCTCAGCGGCCTGCTTGGTGATCATCGCTTTCAACAGGCGGTGGTTGACCATATCGCCGTATTTACGAATTGGCGAAGTCCAAGTGGCGTAAGCTTCCAGACCCAGACCAAAGTGCGGGCCGGGAACGGTGCTGATTTCGGCAAAAGTCTGGAAACGACGAATGCGGCTGTCGAGGAACTGCGTTGGCATCGCGTCAAGTTTACGGCGCAGCGCGCAGAAACCTTGCAAGGTCAGCAGTTCTTCGGCATTGGCTTCAACCTCGTTGGCTTGCAACACGGTGATGGCGTTCTCAACCAGCAGCGGGTCGAAGCCGGTGTGGACGTTGTAAACGCCGAAACCAAGAGTATCGCGCAGGGCAATGGCGGCGCAGACGTTAGCCGCGATCATTGATTCTTCAACGATGCGGTTAGCAATGCGGCGGTGCTCAGCGACGATTTCCAGCACGTTGCCTTTCTCGCCCAAAATGAAGCGGAAGTCAGGGCGGTCTTTGAACACCAGCGCGTTGGCGGTACGCCATGCGCTGCGCACGTCACAGACGCGTTTCAGCAGGCGAATCTGGTCAGCAATCACGTCACTCTGTGGCTGCCAAGCGCTTTTCTCTTCCTGCTCAATCCAGTCGGAAACATCGTCATAGGCCAGTTTGGCTTTTGACTCGATGGTTGCCGCGAAGAAGCGAATGTCGCTACCTAGCGCTCCGTCGGCGGCGAGGGTGACGCTACATGCCAGCACCGGGCGCTGAACGTCCGGCCACAGCGAGCACAGGTCGTCAGACAGCTCACGCGGCAGCATCGGGATGTTGAAGCCCGGCAGGTAGTTGGTGAATGCGCGTTTTTTGGCGATATTGTCCAGCTCAGTGCCTTCGGCCACGTAAGCAGTTGGATCGGCAATCGCGATATTCAGTTGCAGAGTGCCGTCGCCGTTGTCTTTCACATACAGCGCGTCATCCATGTCCTGCGTGCTGCCACTGTCGATAGTGACAAACGGCAGGGCGGTCAGGTCTTCACGAGTCAGACCTTGATCGAGGATTTCTGCAATTTCAGATTTAGGAGCTTCGCGTTCCAGATTATGGCGCGCCAGCGTGACCCACCAAGGGGCCAAGTCGTCATCACCGGTGGTGATCCACTCGGTCAATTCGGCCTGAAAACCACGGTCGCCTTCTTTCAGCGGGTGGCGGCGCATCTCTGCTACACACCAGTCGCCGTCATTGACTTCGTGATTGATGTTGCGCGCGGTGCGGCACTGGATGGCGTCACGCAGCAAAGGGTGGTCCGGCACGATAGACAGGCGGTCATCTTTCTTGGTTACGCGGCCAACAAAGCGCGTGAGGAAAGGCTCAACCAGCGTCTCAGGCTGAACCACTTCGCGGTCCTTCTCGGTCTGTAAAGAGGCAATCACGCGGTCGCCGTGCATGACTTTTTTCATGTACGGAGGCGGAATGAAGTAACTTTTTTGACCGTCTACTTCAAGAAAGCCAAAGCCTTTCTCAGTTCCTTTAACGATGCCTTCAAGGCGGGGAGTCTGAGAGTGAAGTTGCTGTTTTAGCTGCGCGAGCAGCGGGTTATCTTGAAACATATCGTCCAGGGAGTGGGGTTAAAGTGGCTCGATTAGCGGCAGACAGTTTTACGCGAAATGGCCGCGTGCGGCAAGCAATAACCCCCTCTTTCACGACATAACCTTGTCGCGAAAGAGGGAATAGCAGACTTGAATATTAGGCGATGCGTTGCAGATCGACTTTCTGCTCGCAGCGGCGGATAGCCACCGGGATCGCTTTAGAGGTAGGGGTATGAGTTTGGTCACCGAAGCTGGACATCGGCACCAGCGGGTTGGTTTCCGGATAGTACGCCGCCAGATTGCCGCGTGGGATGTCGTAGCTCACCAGTTTGAAGCCGGTCACTTTACGCTCGACGCCGTCGGTCCACAGGGTTTCGATTTCCACCAGTTCACCATCCTTCATCCCCAATGCAGCCAAGTCGTCAGGGTGGATGAACAGCACTTCGCGCTGGCCGTAAACGCCACGGTAACGGTCATCAAGGCCGTAAATAGTGGTGTTGTACTGGTCGTGGGAACGCAGGGTTTGCAGCGTGAACGGCGCATCCTGATTGCCCTGCGGGATCAGCTGTTCTGGCAGGTTTGCCGCGCTGAAATTGGCTTTGCCGGTTGGCGTGTTGAACTTAAGCTCCGCCGCCGCGTTACCCAAATAGAAACCGCCTTTGATGTCGCAACGGGCGTTGAAATCGGTGAAGCTTGGGATAGTGGCTTCGATATGGTCGCGGATCAGGTTGTAATCGTCCGCCAGCGCCATCCAGTCGAGGTATTTGTCGCCTAACACGGCGTTAGCAATGCCACAGACGATCGCGGTCTCAGAACGCTGCTCTGGAGATAGCGGGATACCCACGCCTTCGGAGGCGTGAACCATGCTGAAGGAGTCTTCAACGGTAATAAATTGTGAACCCGTTGCCTGCATGTCCAGCTCGGTACGGCCAAGGGTAGGCAGGATCAGCGCTTCGCGGCCCGGCGTTAAGTGGCTGCGGTTCAGCTTGGTGCTGATTTGCACTGACAGGTCGAGATTGCTCAGCGCCTTCTCGGTGCGCAGGGTGTCCGGTGCCGCTGCGGCTAAGTTACCGCCGAGGCAGATAAGTACTTTGGCGTCACCCTTCAACATGGCTTCCAGCGCTTCAACCGTGTTGTGGCCTGGGTTGCGCGGTGGGGTGAATTTGAAGTGGGCTTCCATGGCGTCGAGCAGCGCTTTTGGCGCTTTTTCGTCGATACCCATGGTGCGGTTGCCCTGCACGTTACTGTGACCACGAACCGGACACAGGCCCGCGCCCAGCTTGCCGAGCTGGCCGAAAAGCAGTTGCAGGTTGGTGATTTCACGCACGGTTGCTACAGAGTGCTTGTGCTGAGTGATACCCATCGCCCAAGTACAAATCACGCGTTCAGCCTGCACGTAGATTGAAGCTGCTTCGCGAATTTCTTCTTCGGAAAGACCCGACTGCTCGACGATTTTCTCCCAAGAGGTGGCATCAACCACCGCCAGATACTCATCCACGCCCGCGGTGTTCTGGGCGATAAAGTCTGCGTCGAAAATAGTGCTCAGGCCGTTGGACACGCGGTCGCGGTCGGCTTCCAGCAGGGCTTTAACAATGCCGCGAACCGCCGCCATGTCGCCGCCAAGGTTTGGCTGGTAGTAGGCGGAGCTAATACGGCCTGATTTGGTGGTGACCACTTCCAGCGGTTTTTGCGGATCAGCAAAACGCTCAAGGCCGCGCTCGCGCAGGGTGTTGAAACTGACCACCTTCGCGCCGCGATCCGCCGCGTGACGCAGGCTGTGCAGCATACGCGGGTGGTTAGTACCGGGGTTTTGGCCAAAGACGAAAATGGCGTCGGCCTTTTCGAAGTCGTCGAGACGAATAGTACCTTTACCCACGCCGATGCTCTGCTTCAAGCCAACGCCGCTGGCCTCGTGGCACATGTTGGAGCAGTCAGGGAAGTTGTTGGTGCCGAACATGCGGCCAAAGACTTGGTACAGGTAAGAAGCTTCGTTACTGGCGCGGCCTGAGGTGTAAAAGTCGGCCTGATCCGGGCTTTCCAGACCTTTCAAATGGCTGGCGATCAGAGAGAAGGCGTCGTCCCAGCCAATTGGCTCATAATGGTCAGTGGTGCGGTTGTAGCGCAGTGGCTGGGTCAGGCGGCCTTGATATTCAAGGAAATAGTCACTCTGCTCGCGCAGTTTGCTCACGCTGTGCTGAGCAAAGAACTCCGGCTCCAACGCTTTACGCGTGGCTTCCCAACTGACGGCTTTGGCGCCGTTTTCGCAGAAGCTGAAGGTACTGTGGTTGTCGTCGCCCCAGGCACAGCCCGGACAGTCAAATCCACGGCCTTTGTTAACGCGCATCAGGTTGCGCAGGTTAGAGAGGACTTTCTTGCTGTCGAAAACATAACGGGTGGTGGCTTCTAACGATCCCCAACCACCGGCAGCACCGGTATAAGGCTTGATCTCAGTTTTGAATTTCATATTTTCGCTTCGCAGGTGTCATTCGAAAGGCCGAATGTGATAAGTGACATGCAATCGGCGGCGCTGAATTGTTAAACCGATTGTTAATTTTATGTCACAAGTTTAGGGCTGAAGAGGGATTTGGTCTAATCGAATGGCGCAATCGTGAGATAGAGCGCGTTTATCGCGGAAAATATCAACAAATTGTAACTAAACCGTTTCATTATGAAACGCTTAGAAAAATAAACAGGGTTTTGCTGGGCCCTTTATTGGTGCACCCTATGCGCCAATCCGTTTTCTCCCACAAATTTCGCTGTTTTTGCCCTCGCGGAACAAGGTTTGGGGAGTATTGAATCTATTTTAGCCACATGCCGAGCCAAAAGGCGGCCTGTGGCGTTTGGCGTTATAAAGGAACAAGCCGTGAAACGTAGCGTATTGAGTGTATTGACTGGCGTATTAATGTTATCAGCAGGCGCGGCGAAAGCCGTTGCACCCTTAGATTTCCCTGTAGCCCCGCCAAGTATCGACGCAGAGTCCTACGTATTAATGGATTACGGCAGTGGTGACGTGCTGGCGGCGGGCAATCCGGACGAGCGCCGTAACCCGGCCAGCCTGACCAAACTGATGACCGGTTATGTTATCGACCGAGCGCTGGATAAACACAAAATCACCATGGATGACGTGGTTACCGTGCCGCAAGAAGCCTGGGTCGCAGGTAATAAAAGTCTGGCCGGTTCTTCCCTGATGTTCCTCAAGCCGGGCGACCGCGTCACCGTACGCGACTTGATCCGCGGCATTATTGTGACTTCTGGTAACGACGCCTGTGTGGCAATGGCCGACTACGTGGCTGGCAGCCAAGACGCTTTTGTTGGCATGATGAACCAATACGTCACGTCAATGGGCCTGACCAACAGCCACTTTGAAACCGTTCACGGTCTCGACGCGCCGGGCCAGTACACCACTTCTTATGACTTAGCCAAGCTGTCTCGCGCCATTATCGGCGGCGAACCTGAGGAATATCATATGTATAGCGAGAAATCGCTGACCTATGACAACATCACTCAGCAGAACCGTAACGGCCTACTGTGGGACAAAAACCTGCAAGTTGACGGCTTGAAAACCGGCCATACCGAAAGCGCTGGCTTCAACATCATTGCTTCTGCCACCGAGGGCAACCGCCGTCTGATCGCCGTGGTGATGGGCGGTAAAAGCTCGAAAGGGCGCGAAGAGCAGGCGCGTAAGCTGCTGACCTGGGGCTTCCGCGAATACACCAGCAAGCAGATTTTCAAAGCCGGTCAGACCGTGTCGACGGAAAAAGTCTGGTTCGGCGACCATCAGGACGTGAAAGTGGGTTCACTGGATGACGTGTTCATCAGCGTGCCGCAGTCCGACGCGGACAAGCTGAAAGCGCAATACGTGCTGGCTAACCCGCAGATCGACGCGCCGCTGAAGAAAGGCCAAGAGCTGGGCAGCATCAACATTGTTGATAATGGCAAAACCATCAAAACCATCCCGCTAGTGGCATTGGAAGATGTCGCTCAAGGTGGGATGTTCAGCCGCTTAGTGGATTACGTGAAGTTGAAGATCTAGTTCAGCGCACTATGGTGAATGACTTGGGGGAGACGTGAAAACGCCTCCCTTTTTGTTTGAATTCAAAATTTCACACTTTTCCCTACAAGCTTAATTGGCCACGGTTATCTTTAGCAATCGGCCCTTCACGACTTTCATCCGCCACGCCGTTATACTCTCTACCATTACTCCTATCTATCACGCGGCTTTTTTACAACCCTATGGACATCAAGCAACTCATTTATCTCTGCAATTTGGAACGCGAGCGGCACTTTGGTCGGGCGGCAGAGGCCAGTTTTGTCAGCCAGCCAACGCTTTCTATGCGATTGAAAAACCTTGAGAAAGAGCTTGATCTCAACTTGATCAATCGCGGGAATAATTTCGAGGGTTTTACGGCGGAAGGCCTGCGGGTGCTGAGCTGGGCGCGTGAAATTGTTGCGGTATATGAAGGGTTGAAGCTGGAAGTAGAGTCCCTGAAGCAGGGGCTGAGCGGCACGTTGCGCATTGGCGTGATGCCGCAGTGCAGCATCTCTCTGGCACGATTGATAAAGGCGGTGAATGATAGCCATCCGGGGCTGGATTATCGCGTGGCGGAAGTCAGCGCCGATCAGCTGATTGAAGCCCTGAGCAGCCACGCGGTGGACGTAGGCATCGGCTTCTTTGAGTTTTCCACCCTTAATGAGCTGCGTTTCCAAGTTGCGCCGATTGACGATGGCGGCGTTGACGTGGTGTATCATCCCGACCACTTCCCCCAGTTGCAAAACGCCACGCTGCTTACCGCCGAGCAGGCCGTGGAGCTGCCTCTATGCCTGTCAGAGCCGAGCCGCTATTTCCGCCGATATCTGGATAATCACTTCCGTCAGGCCGGCTTGGTGCTGCACCCGACCCTTGAAAGTACCTCGATTTTCCAACTGATGCAGGGCGTTTTTGTCGGTCTGGGCTGCGCGCTGGTGCCGCGAGGCCATTTGATTGAAGAGATGCACCCGGCGCTGAAACGCTGCCCGCTGGACATCCCGCCAATGAGCCGCCACGCCGCGCTGGTGGTGGCCGAAGCAGGGCGCGCCACGCCGCTGGCCCAGCACTTCTTCAACGCCGCCGCGCTGTGGATAGCGCAGCAGCCTGACCTTCAATCCTAAGGCTAGGCCTGTAACATTACGAGACGTTTTCCTATTGATGAAATGAATGATTAAGACCAAGCTTTACTGGCTTATTTTTCATGAAGCGACAATCAAAGCCCGTAAGAGACATTAATGGAGTTATACATGAAAGCATTAAAGACAGTGTTGTTAGCCATCGCGGCAAGTGGTGTGTTGGTTGCCGGCGGTGCGCAGGCAAATAATCTGTTGAGTTCATTGCAGGACGCAGCCAATCAGCAATTAAACGGCAGTAACGGTGCCACCGCAGGCTCCGGCGCAAATTCAGGGGCTTCTTTGATGTCGTTGCTCAACGGCAGTGATAGCGCGCTGACCTCGAAAAGCGCCACCAACGTTGCGGGCGTTTTGCAGTACTGCGTGAAGAATAACGTGTTGTCGCAAGCCAGCACCGATAATGTGAAAGACAAGCTGTTAAGCAAGCTGGGCATTGAAAGCGCCGCTGGAGCACAGAGCCAGGATTACCAGAACGGCCTCGGCGGCTTGCTGCAAACCGGCAAAGGGCAGAACGTTGACCTCAATAATTTGGGTAACGGGTTGTCGCAAGTGAAAGAGAAAGTGAAACAAAAAGCCTGTGATGTGGTGTTGAAGCAGGCGAAATCCTTTATTTAATTTTTGGGTGTGCGGCCCAATTCCGCTAAGGTCTTGGGCGGCTGCCCAAACCCGCTTTTAAAATCTTTAAATTCAAAACCGTGCGCTGCCGCCACACCGGCCTCAAGGGGCGCCTATCGCCGCGCCCCTTGAGAATCCCCGGCTCTTTACTCCGCGCTGCCGCTCGCTGAGCGGACATGTTTCAGCTACTTCCGTTATCCACCGCAAAATGTCGCCGCTTAGGCGGTGCCTTCGCTGCGGGATTCAAGCCTTAGGTCTTGAACCTCTTGCTCAGCGCCATTTTTGAGCGCGGTTTTGAGGCATTTAAACCGTGCCGTTTCAGTGGGATTTGTCTTGGATTTGGGTTTGCTCCTTCTCCTCTCAGAGGAGAAGGCAGGGATGAGGAGTGGTTTGACTCAACGCTCAATGTGGCAAACCTCACCCCAGCCCTCTCCTTGAAAAGGAGAGGGAGCAACTGAAACGGTTCGGTGTAGAAGCCAGTAAGTCGCATTCAGAAGTGACGCCGAGGGAGTGGTTCGAGACCAAAGGCTCGAGACCCGAACTGAGGGAACCGCCTAAGCGGCGGCACTTCGCGGCGAACACCGTGGCCGCTGAAACACGTCCATTCAGACCCTGCGCAGCCTCGATCTTCCCGCAGCAAAAAAACGCAGGATTCCAAAGGGTTTCGTTTAAAACCCTTTGGGCCAGTTTGCGTGGCAACGCAAGGTCTTGAACTTGACCTTAAAGAAAAGTTTCCTCAGCTTTCCCAAAGCCCCAAAAACTTATTCAACCTTTTCTTTGAACTCGCATAAATCTTCAATCACACACGACCCACACCGTGGTTTACGTGCGATACACGTATAGCGCCCATGCAAGATAAACCAATGGTGGCAATCGAGTTTGAACTCGGCGGGGACCACTTTTAGCAGCTTATCTTCGACATTCTCTACGGTTTTGCCGGGGGCGAAATTGGTGCGATTGCAGACGCGGTAAATATGGGTGTCGACGGCGATCGTTGGCCAGCCGAAAGCGGTGTTGAGCACCACGTTGGCGGTTTTACGGCCGACGCCGGGCAGGGCTTCGAGGGCTTCGCGGTTTTCGGGGACTTCGCCGCCGTGCTTTTCCAGCAACAGGCGGCAGGTCTTGATCACATTCTCAGCCTTGGAATTAAACAGGCCGATGGTCTTGATGTACTCCTTCACGCCGTCCACGCCTAGCTCCAGAATGGCGGCGGGGGTGTTGGCAACCGGGTACAGCTTGGCGGTGGCTTTATTGACGCTGACGTCAGTGGCCTGCGCCGAGAGCAGAACCGCAATCAGCAGCTCGAATGGCGTGGTGTACACCAGCTCGGTGGTCGGGTGCGGGTTATTCTCCCGCAGCCGGCTGAGAATACTGATGCGCTTCTCTTTATTCATGACGCGTTACCCGCGCTGCCTTTCGGCAAGTTCGCCTGCTGGGATGCTTCGGCTTTCGCAGCCTGACGCGCTTTCTGGCGCTGATCGATCAGGTATTTGCCAGCCAGCAGCAGCCCGAGACCGATAAACGCGCCCGGAGGCAGCATAGCGAGCAGGAACGGGTTGTCGAGGTGGATCACTTCCACGCGCAGCACCTTGGCCCAGCTACCCAGCAGCAAATCCGCGCCGTTGAACAGCACGCCGCTGCCGAGAATTTCACGGATAGAGCCGAGCACGAACATCGCCGCGGTGGCACCTAGGCCGGTCATCATGCCGTCGAGGGCGGCCAAATGCACCGGGCTGTTGGCGGCGCAGGCTTCGGCGCGACCGACCACAATACAGTTAGTCACGATAAGCGGGATGAAAATCCCCAGCGCCATATACAGGCCGAAGGCGTAGGCGTTGATCAGCATCTGCACGGTGCTTACCACCGAGGCGATGATCAGCACGTAAATTGGGATACGAATTTCATTCGGCACCCAGCGGCGGAAGGCTGAGATCATGGCGTTGGTGCAGGTCAGCACCATGGTGGTCGCCAGACCCAGCCCAAGGGCGTTGGTCGCCGTGGAGGTCACCGCCAGCAGCGGGCAGAGGCCCAGCAGCTGTACCAGCGAGGAGTTATTGGTCCACAGACCTTGAACAATTATCTTCTTGGCTTCACTCATCACGGGCTCCACAAGGGGTGAGGTTTGAAAGCTGAGACGGTACCGTCTCGATAAACAGTGCCGTGCGTTTCACTGAACGCACCACCGCGCGCGGGGTAATGGTCGCGCCGGTAAATTGGTCGTACATGCCGCCATCTTTCTTAACTGCCCAGCGCGGGTCATCAGGGCCATTAATCACCTGATTCGCAAAGCTTTTGATCCAGTCAGTGATGCGAATTTCAATTTTGTCGCCGAGGCCGGGAGTCTCATGATGCTCCAGCACGCGCGAGCCGTAAACTTTGCCATGAAAATCAGCAGCAACCAACAGTTGGATCGCGCCGGAATAGCCGTCAGGAGCAGTGGTTTCAATCGCAGCGGCTACCGGTTTGCCATCCATACGCGCCAAATAGAGGCGGTGCGGGGTGGCAGTACCCAGTGACTCATCCGTGACGTTGTAACATTCATTCTGCATGTCGTTGTTATAAACCGAGGAAGGAATGACTTGGTCGAACAAGCTTTTCTGCTGTAACAGCGCCTGATGGGCGATGGTTGGCTTGGTCAGCAAGTTAACCATCGCGGTCATGCCGGTCATCAGTGCGCCAAACACCGCCAGCGTGACACCGTGGCGGCGCATGGTTTGAAGCATTTTACCTTTTTCCATACTGTCCTCAGCGATGCCCGTAAACGCGCGGTTGGGTGTAGTGGTCGATCAGCGGCACGGTGATGTTCGCCAGCAATACGGCGAAGGCGATACCGTCCGGATAACCGCCGTAGGTGCGAATCAGCCAGACCAGCAGGCCAATCAGCGCGCCGAAAATCAGGCGGCCCTTTGGCGTGGTGGACGCCGTCACCGGGTCGGTAGCGATAAAGAACGCGCCCAGCATGGTTGCCCCAGAGAACAGGCCAATCAGCGGCGATGGGTAAGCCTCTGGAGAGATAACCCACGCGATGCTGGCGCAGAAGGTCAGCATCGCCAGCATGCTCAGCGGGATGTGCCAGCTGATGATTTTGCGCCACATCAGGAACAGGCCACCGGCCAGAAAACCTAAGTTAATCCACTGCCAGCCAATACCTGCCAGAACGCCACCAAATAGCGGCTCGGCCAGCACTTGATCCGTGCTGTGGCCGGAGCGAAGTCCGGTTTTAAAGGCGTCCAGCGGCGTCGCTTGCGTAATGCCGTCGACATTCATCTGCAACTGATAAGCCGTCAGCCCTTGGCTGTTATGGCCGCCAAAGATGGTCAGCAGGGTGTCGGTAAAGCCAACAGGGTGATGTTGCAAGGCGTCCGGCGGCATCCAGGTGGTCATCTGCACCGGGAAGGAGATCAGCAGCACCACATAGCCGACCATCGCCGGGTTGAACGGGTTCTGGCCGAGGCCGCCGTAGAGCTGTTTGGCGATAACAATGGCGAAAATCGTGCCAATCACCACCATCCACCACGGGCCGAGTGGCGGCAGGCTGACGCCCAGCAGCACGGCGGTGAGCAGCGCGGTGTTATCTCCCAAACGTTTTTTGACCGGCATTTTGCGCAGTTGCAGCACCGCGCCTTCGGTCAACAGGGCAATCAGAATAGCCAGCGCCAGCTGGACCAGCGTGCCATAACCAAAGAACCAAATCTGCGCCAGCAGGCCGGGAATACAGGCCAATACCACCATCAGCATGATGGCGCTGGTGCTTTGCCGGTTATGGGTGAAAGGAGAACTCGCGATTCTAAAAGCCATTTATTCCTCGTTCGACAGGGTCTGAGCAGCCGCTTTACGCGCCTTAACTCGAGCGATCGCAGCTGCCACGGCGGCTTTGCGTGGATCGCTTTCTTGTTGTGTTGGTTCTGGTGCAGTCTGTTCAGACGCGTCTTCCTGCGCGGCGGCCTTCTTGGCTTTGGCGCGGGCAATGGCAGCGGCTACGGCAGCTTTACGTTTATCATCAGTCGAGGGTTCGCTCGGTGACGTTGTCACGGAAAGCGTGCTGTCGGTGGCTTCAACTACCACACCACTGTTACCGGCTTTCTTGGCCTTCACGCGGGCGATGGCGGCAGCCACGGCGGCTTTGCGCGCGGCGTCGTCATCGCTGGTGACAGGGGACGAAGGCGTGGCGACAGTTTCTGAGGCCACCGGGGTTTCCTGCGTTGCAGCCGCTTTCTTAGCCTTGGCGCGGGCCACGGCGGCAGCGACAGCGGCCTTGCGGGCATCGTCATTGTCGGTTTTTTCGGCGGCTGGAGCAGCAGCAGGAGCAGCTTCTGGTGCGGCAACCTCTGCGCCTTCGGCAGCGGCCTTTTTAGCTTTAGCGCGGGCAATTGCCGCAGCCAAAGCAGCCTGACGCGGATCGGTTTCCGCCGCTTTCTCTTGAGATGCGGCAGGGGCAGCATCCTCGGCGGCTTTCTCAACCGGGGCTTTATCCACGGCTGGAGTATCCAGCTTCACGGCGGCTTTTTGATGTTTCTCTTCGCGCGCCAGCTTCTCGCGCTCCATGCGCGCCTGTTTGGCTTCGAAACGCGCCTTGGCTTCGGTGGCTTTGGCAGTTTCTAAATCGACGGCGCGGATCTCCGCTTTTTCCTGACGGTAGTACTGCACCAGCGGGATATTGCTTGGGCAGACATAGGCACAGGCCCCGCATTCGATGCAGTCGAACAGGTTATGGTTGCGCGCTTTTTCATGTTCTTGCCCACGGCTGAACCAGTAAAGCTGCTGCGGCAGCAGGCCCGCCGGGCAGGCGTCGGCACACAGGCTACAGCGGATACAGGCTTCTTCCGGCTCGGGCTGGCCCATTTCGCTTTCAGAAGGTGCCAGCAGGCAGTTGGAGATTTTCACCACCGGCACGTCGAGGGATGGCAGGGTGAAGCCCATCAGCGGGCCGCCCATAATCACCATCTTCTGCGGGCCTTGCGGGCGCAGCGCGCCTTCAACCATCAGGTGGGAAATCGGCATGCCGATACGCGCCCAGACGTTGCCCGGTTTTTCCATCGCTTCGCCAGTCAGCGTCACCACGCGCTCAATCAGCGGCTCGCCGTCAATAATGGCGCGCTTGATGGCGAATACCGTGCCGACGTTCTGCATCAACACGCCGATATGCGACGAATGATGGCCTTTCGGCACTTCGAGGCCGGTCAAGATCTTGGTGAGCTGCTTGGCACCGCCGGAAGGGTATTTGGTCGGCACCACCCGCAGTTCAAACTTCACGCCGTCAGCTTGTTCCGCTTTAATCGCCTGTTTCAGGGCGCTAATGGCTTCCGGCTTATTGTCTTCAATACCAATCAACACGCGCTCTGGCTTGAGCATGTGGCAGAGAATACGCGTGCCTTCGAGAATTTCAGCCGCGTGTTCTTGCATCAGGCGGTCGTCGGCGGTGATGTAAGGCTCACACTCGGCGGCGTTGAGGATCAGCGTGCGGGTGGAGGTCAGCCCGCCCTGAAGCTTGCTGGCAGTTGGGAAGCCCGCGCCGCCCAGCCCGGCAATACCGGCCTGATGAATGCGCGTATTCAGCTCTGCGGCGTCTAATTGGTGGTAATCAGTGACAACGTCACGCTCGCACCAACGGTCTTCACCGTCGGCGGAAATCAGAATGCACAGCTCTTTCAGGCCCGATGGGTGGGCGGTGATGTGTGGCTCAATGGCAGTAATAACGCCGGAGGTCGGGGCATGAACCGGCACGGTGCGGCCACGGCCGGTGGTCAACGGCTGGCCTTTTAATACCCGATCACCCGATTTCACGCACAGCTCGCCTTCAGGGCCGAGATGCTGTTGCAGAGGAATAATAAAGCGCTCGGACAGCGGCACGCGGCGCAGTGGCACGTGGCTCGACTGGGTTTTCATTTCTGGCGGGTGAATGCCGCCGTCGAAGTCCCACAGTTTGTCTTTCTTGAGCGCAGAAAACAGATTAAACATGGCGTTCCGCTTACTCCGCATGAATGACTTGCACCGGAATGGATTTCATATCCCATTTCCAGTTTGCGGTGGTGGTTTTAATTGGCAGCATTTCAATGCAGTCCGTCGGACAAGGCGCGACGCACAGGTCGCAGCCGGTACATAAATCGGTGATCACGGTGTGAACGGCGCGCGTTGCGCCGACGATGGCATCAACCGGACAGGCTTGAATGCACTTGGTGCAGCCGATGCAGTTGCTTTCGTCAATGTAGGCCACGGTGCGCACGGGCACGGCTGGCGCGGCGTCGTCGCCGAGCGGTTGAGGCTCAACGTTCAGCAGGGTCGCCAATTTGAGCATCACGGCTTCGCCACCCGGCACGCATTTATTGATGCTGTCACCGTTGGCGACGGCCTCGGCGTAAGGCTTGCAGCCCGGATAGCCGCACTGAGCGCACTGGCTCTGCGGCAGAATTTCGTCAATCTGATCGACAACTGGATTGCCTTCGACGGCAAAACGGCGTGACGCATAGCCCAGCAGCAGCCCGAAGACCAGTGCCAGTGCAGTGAGCGCACCAATCGCAACCCATAATTCAAACATTAGAATTTCACCAGACCGGTAAAGCCCATAAAGGCCAGAGACATCAAACCGGCAGTGACCAGTGCAATAGAAGAGCCTTTGAAGGGCGCAGGGACATCTGCGACCACCAAGCGTTCGCGGATAGCGGCAAACAGCACCATCACCAGCGAGAAGCCGAGCGACGCGGCGAAGCCGTACAGCGCGGACTGCATGAAGTTGTGCGCTTGGTTGATGTTCAGCAGCGCCACGCCCAGTACCGCGCAGTTGGTGGTGATCAGCGGCAGGAAGATACCGAGCAGGCGATAGAGCGACGGGCTGGTTTTACGCACCACCATTTCGGTGAACTGCACGACCACGGCGATCACCAAAATAAAAGCCATGGTGCGCAGGTAAACCAAGCCCAGCGGCATTAAAACGAAGGTATTGACAATCCACGAGCAGATATTCGACAACGTGATAACGAATGTTGTGGCCAATCCCATGCCGATTGCGGATTCCAGTTTTTTCGACACACCCATGAACGGGCAGAGGCCGAGAAACTTAACCAAAACAAAGTTGTTCACCAGTACGGTACCGACGAACAGTAACAAGTATGAAGTCATAACATTGCCTGAAGATTACTGTTAATTACTGTAAGAGATAGGCGCCTGACGGGCAGGCGCGACAACCGCTAAAGCTAAAAATATTGTCTGAAATAACCTCTCCACAGACAACGGAGTCATTGTAGGGTTATTCCGTGAACGTCTCTTTAACGCGACGAGAACGTTTGAAATAGGGCACTAATAGCGCCGCTGGCAGCAGTGACAGCAGCAGATTGCGTACCGCCATATCGTCATCGATGGGCGAAAACGCGAAAGCTTTGATAGCCAGCAGTACGGTACACAGCAGCCAGATGGTGAACACCTTCGGCACCACGCGGCGACGTTGGCAGAACTGCAACAGCAGCACGACGGTAAATGCGCCCATTGCCAGCGAGGTCACCACTGAGAAATACCATTGCAAAGTAAAGGCTTGCGAGTTGGTCATCAGATATTCGCGCGACTCGGGCACAAACAGCGCCATCGAGAACAGGACCAAGGTCAGCGCAACGCTCAACAGCGTAACAATCAGATAAGCCAGAGGGGCGAGTAACCAGCCGCCAATGCGTTTATATTCCGTTTCACGGGAGATCGGTTGTTGAGACATAATCAGCCTTAAGTTACTTTGGATGCCGAATAAACGGGCGATATAGCCCTATTCAAGGCGCAGAAGTTTACCCTGAGATGTAAGTCAGCTCTATCGTATTCATGTGATTGAACGCTGAGTGCCTTATGGATGAGCAATATTGGTTAATCCCTGACAATGAAAGGACGCAAAAATGATGAAAAAATTGGCAACGGGCGCGGTTGCGCTGCTGATCAACGGTTGTGCTTATCAGTACAACTGCCCTTCGAACCAAAACTGTTCTGCTGAAAGCATTTACTCCAGCGGCACCCAGCAAGGGGGATCTTCGCGCATGAAGCGTGTGGCCGCCAAGGGAGCCGCCGACGGCTCGGCTGACCCGTCGGTTAGCACCCAGCGGCCAATGCGCTGAGGGTTTAGCTGAAAACAAATTAGTTGAAAACCAAGATGAAAAAACGCCTGAGCTTGCTCAGGCGTTATTGTTTGCGGGGAAGGGAAATCTTATCAGTGCAGCGGAACAAAAATCTCGGTGGCGACCACTACCACAATCAGGCCAGCCAGCACCGGCACCGAGGTGCGCTTCACCACTTCAAATGGCGAGATTTTTGCCATACCAGCGACCGCGACCACCACGCCAGACACCGGAGAGATAGTGCGGCCAAGGTTGGAGGCTTGCAGCATCGGGATCACCAGATACTCAGGATTGATACCCATCTTCGCCGCCAGTTTCGGGATCAACTCGACAAAAGCGTAGAAAGACGCATTGCCCGAGCCGGTGGTCATGGCGGCCAGCACGGTGATAATCACCAATACCAGCATCATCACCAGCCCGCCGGAACCAACATTTTGCGCCAAGCCAATTAGGCTGCTGATAAAGCCTACGGTGCTTAAACCTTGGGCGAACACCCCGGCGGCGACCAGCAGCATCACCACGTTGGCGAAAGCGTCCGCCATGCCGCGATAGGCGACATCCAGCCCGGCGAACACGGCTTTGCCACTGCGATTGCGGAAGGTTTCGATAATCGCCGTCAGCGCCATGCAGATAACCAAAATGGTGATGATGTGCAGGTTCGGCCCCCATTTTCCGTCGAATACCAGCACGCCGACAATCGGAGTGAAGGGCAGAATGGCGTAAAACCACGGCGCATTGGTTTCTACGGTGGTAACGGGCGCGTCTTCAATAATCTGCGCCGTGCCGGCTTCGCGCTTGTCGAGGAAACGCTGCCAGAAGAAGTGCGCAATCGCCATCACCACGATGGCGGCGATGGAGATTGGCAGGGTGACTTTGAAGGCGAAATCAACCAGCGGCATATTGGATGCTTGGGCCGCCAGCACCACGTCGCCGGAGGTTGGCGAGAGAATGATCGCTGCCGGAGAGGCGCAGATAGCGGCTGCCGCACCGCGGCTGATGCCGACATTGACCATGATGGGGAACAGGGTTGCCATCAACAACACGCCAAGGCCGGTGGCCGAAGACACCGCCAGCGACATCAGGCAGGCCAGAAT